>Ga0075029_100000206_pt1 | contig 31438 bp, 27 predicted proteins | sample LitLauG_LLR_2013_FD_71391 | JGI IMG/M metagenome (GOLD analysis project Ga0075029, IMG submission 71391) | Freshwater sediment microbial communities from North America - Little Laurel Run_MetaG_LLR_2013 | ecosystem: Environmental > Aquatic > Freshwater > Creek > Sediment | place: USA... | reverse complement strand
AGCGGCTTGCGGGGCGACGAGAACGTTTTCGCGCCCGACGCTCAGCGCCATGACCTGCTGCTTGCAGGCTCGCTCCAGGTAGAACATGCGGGTCCAGCAGTCCGCCGCCGTCGCGCCAACGGTCAAGGTGCCGTGGTTGCGCAGCAGCATCATCTTCTTGTCGCCGAGGTCCGCCACCAGCCGCGCCTTCTCGTCGGCCTCCAGAGCGATGCCCTCATAGGTGTGATAGGCCAATGTCGGCAGGCAGATCAGCGCGTGCTGGCTGAGCGGCAAAAGGCCCTCCTGCTGCGCCGATACCGCGACCCCCTGATCGGAATGAAGGTGCATCACATAATGGGCGTCCTCGGCGTTCTCATGGACAGCCGAATGGATGGTGAAGCCCGCCGGATTGATGAAGTATGGGGTCTCCTGGAGAATATTTCCCTTCAAGTCGATCTTGACCAATGAAGAGGCGGTGATCTCCTCGAAGAACATCCCATAGGGGTTGATCAGAAACTGATGATCCGGGCCCGGCAAGCGCGCGGAAATGTGAGTATAGATCATATCGTCCCAGCCATAGAGGGCGACGAGCCGGTACAGCGCGGCGAGGTCGACGCGGACGCGCCATTCCTCTTCCGAGACCTTGCCCTTGAGGGAATTGACGATCGGGTAGGATCCGTCGGCCATGTCGCCGCCTCCAACTGATTGGGTGTTCGACTTAGCCTCGCGCCGTCGGACGCTCGGGTCAAGAGGCGCGACGGAAGCGCGCCGATTTGCGCCTTTCGGACGTGCGGCGGACACACTATCTGTCCGTCATGACCGCCCCCCCTCCTCCGGCCGTGACCGCCAAACGTGCGCGCAGGACCAAGGTCGTCGCCATGGCCGAGGCGGAACGGCTACAGGCGGAATACGCGGCGACGCGGAGAGCCTGGGCCGAGGCGGTCGGGCGCCCCTACCTCAAGGACACCGATCCGCGACCACCGCCCGGCGAACTGGACGCGGAGCCCGACGAATAGGAGAGGCGTTCAACCGAAATTCGCGTCAAATACTGCCTAGGGTTTGACATAGATCAATCAGCGAAGTCTGGTGCGGCCATGGCCAAGAAAGCACGTCCCTCCTCGCCGCGCATCGCCTTCGTCGCAAGCGACCGGCCCGAAGCTCAAGAGGCCCGCGCGCGTCTGGCCGCCTTGCATGGCGATGCGCCGGAGAGCGAGGCCGAATTGATCGTCGCCCTGGGCGGCGACGGCTTCATGCTGGAAATCCAGCACCGCAACATGGGCTCGGGTCGCCCGATCTACGGGATGAACCGAGGTTCCGTCGGCTTCCTGATGAACGACTACCAGGAGGAAGGGCTGATTGAGCGCATCGCCACCGCGGAAAAGGCGGTGATCCATCCGCTCAGCATGACAACCGTCGACACCTGGGGGGCGACACGTAAGGCGCTGGCGATAAACGACGTCAGCCTTTTGCGGGAGTCCCGGCAGGCGGCGAAACTCAGGATCTCGGTCGATGGCCGGGTGCGGCTCGACGAACTGATTTGCGACGGCGCATTGATCGCCACGCCCGCGGGCTCGACTGCTTACAATCTCTCGGCGCATGGACCGATCATTCCCTTGAACGGTCAGGTTCTGGCCCTGACACCGATCAGCGCGTTCCGGCCTCGGCGCTGGCGCGGCGCGCTGTTGCCTCATCAGGCCCAGGTCACGTTCGAGGTGCTCGAGGCCGCCAAACGGCCGGTGAGCGCGGTGGCCGACAACGTCGAGGTCCGCCACGTCATGAGAGTCGATGTGGTCGAGGATCGCGCCATCAGCCTCGAGGTCTTGTTCGACGCGGGTCGCAGCCTGGAAGAGCGGATGCTCGTCGAACAATTCGCGGTCTAGACCGGCGTCGTCACTTCGCAGCGGCGTTCCTCAGGGTGCATCCCGCCACAGCTTGGGACGCGCGCGCACCGGGTCAAGGAGCGACCAGTCGCCTTGCTCGATCTCAAAGCCCTGCGGAAACGGCGCTCGCGGCTCCATGTTCAGCGAACGCATGACCCGATCGTCCCGATAGTAGCACTGGGCGACAACGGTGACCGTTTGGCCCATGACGGCCTCATGCGTGACGAAAAGCGTGTGAATTTTTCCATCAATAACACCCGGCGAAGCGGACGCGGTCCCCGCGGCATCTAGGGTCGCCAGCATGGCCCGCAAGGGAAGACTCGCGCTTGCCAGGGTTTCGGCGATTTCGGCGAAGATCGCCGGATCGTCCGCACCGGGGACGTCATACTCGCGGCTCGCCGGGATCATTCGCCCCACCAGTCGACGCAGGAGTGCGAGTTCCTCAGGGGTGAACGCTTCCACGGTCGACCTCAATCGAACAGCGTTGCAAGGCGCGACTTCATCGTCTCAGCGACATAGAGCGCGACGGCTTGGATCGTACAGGTCGGGTTCACCGCCCCAGACGTAACGAAAAGGCTGCCGTCAACGATGAACAGATTCTTCACATCGTGGCTTCGGCCCCATTCATTGACCACCGAGTGTCGAGGGTCGGTCCCCATGCGGGCCGTGCCCATCAGGTGCCAACCGCCCGCGCCCAGAGGGGTGATGTCATGCACGGTATGGGCGCCGCCCGCTCGCAGCATCTCTCCGGCTCGACCAACGGCGTGGTCCAACATTCGCCAGGTGTTGTCGCTGATACGGTAGTCGATCTTCGGCGCCGGGATGCCGTGCCCATCCTTCAGCACAGGGTCAAGCGACACGGCATTATGCTCTTCGGGCAGATCCTCGGTAATGGCCACCACGCCGACGGTATGGCCGAATTCGCGTCGGAACGCGCGATGGTGATCATCGCCCAGAGGGATCAGGCCGGAGCCGAGACCCGACAATGCGCTCAGCACCGGCCCCGAGCCGCGGTTGGCTTCCAGCATATAGCCCCGCACGAACCCACGCGCCGTATCCGTCTCGTAGAATTCTTGGCTCCAGAGCCAGTTGTGCGGCCCCCTGTAGCCATCCTGCGGCGCCTCGAAGGTCCCCGTGATCAGTGCGCAGGGGTGGAACATGAGGTTCTTACCCACCAATCCGCTGGAGTTGGCGAGGCCGTTGGGAAAGGCCTTGGAGACGGAATTGAGCAGAATCCGCGGCGTACCAACGCCATTGCAGGCCATGATCACCACCTCGGCCGCTTGAAAGCGTTCGACGCCGTCGGCGTCGAAATAGACCGCACCCGTGGCGCGCCCTTCGGCGTCGCAGCTTATCTCCCGCACCCGGCAGCGCGTCCGCAGCTCCACGCCGGCGCGAATGGCGAGCGGCCAATAGGTGATGTCGGTGCTGGCCTTGGCGCCCTGTGCGCAGCCGGCGATACAGTTCCCAAGATTGATGCACCGCGCCCGGCCCTCATAGTCCTCGCTGGCGATCGCGCTGTCGGAAGGCCACCAGTGCCAACCCAAGGCGTTAAACCCCCGCGCCAGGGTCTCGCCGGATTTTCCGAGCGCAAGCGGCGGCATGACCGGTGACTTGGGCGGATAGGCGGGATCGCCCCCCAGGCCCGAAACGCCCATCATTCGGTCATTCAGGGCGTAGAAAGGCTCAAGGGTGGCGTAGTCGATCGGCCAGTCGTCCGCGACACCATCAAGGGAACGAACGCGGAAATCGGACGGGTGAAACCGCGGGAAGTGAGCCGTGTAGAGCACCGTGCCGCCGCCCACGCCGTTATAGTTGGCGATCCGGATCGGCGAGTCCGCCTCATTGATTGGATAGTCGGCTTCGCCCCGGCGGAGGTTCGGGCTGAAATCGTGGTCGCCCATGCGCCGCGATTCCCAGTCGCGGCCGGTGGCGGGATAACGGGCGGAGTTCGGCCAGTCGCCCTGTTCCAGGCAGACGATGCGCATGCGCGTGTCGGCCAAGCTCCAGGCTACCGCCGCTCCCGAGGCCCCCGCGCCGATGATCAGGACGTCGACGGGATCACTCATCGCGGAGCCGCCTCACGCGAGCTCACGACCGTGCCTGACTTCAGTTGACGTTGGCCATCAGCTCCACGACCTCGCCGTACCCGGCGTCCGAGGGAATGCTCAGTCCCTTGCCCTTAGGCGTGTCCACAACCTTGGGCTCGACTGTCACCAACGGGCGCGCGCTGGCCCTGGCCACCGCGTCCGGACCGCTGGCGGCCTCGGCCAGCAGCTGCAGGTTCATGCGCGTCGGAAAGATGATGGTTCTCTGCTTGGTCTCACCCAACCGCAGAGCTTCCGCGGGTTCGATCCATTCGGCGTCGACCGTCTCCCAGCCATCGCACAGCGCAAGCTGATCGGCCGGAGCGGCCGCCAGATAGAACCATGTGTCGAACCGCTTGGGCATCATCGTCGGGGTGATCCAGCGTGCGAAGACCGTCAGGGCTTCGAGATCGAGGTGAAGATCGAGTTCGCGCACCAGATCGAGAAACGAGCGGCGGTCATGGGCGATGTCGTCCCGGGCCGACGCGGCGCGCTCGTCTCCGGCGAAATGAGCGCCGTCGGGATGGCGCCCAAGCAGGATGCCCGTCTCCTCATAGGCCTCTCGGATCGCCGCGACGCGCAAGGCGCGCTGGTCGGCGTCGGTCAGCGCCCAGGTCGGCACGCGGGATTCCCAGGCGGGGTCATGGTCGTCGTTGTTCGTCTTGCCGCCCGGGAAGACCAGCGCGCCGGAGGCGAAGTCGATCTGGTGGTGGCGCTTGACCATCAGGACTTCGAAACTTGGCGTGTCGCGCACGAGGAGGATGGTCGCGGCCGGACGCGGCGTAACGGGGGGCGGTTGGGTGCTCATAGCCCTTGTCTACCGTCTTTCAGGGTAGGAGGCGCAAGCCTCATTTTCGCGCCTGCGACGCTTTTTGCAGGGCAAGCGTATTCCGCGCTGGCCGCGGCCGGCGTCACGTTGCGTCGCCTAGACACGACAAAAGCCGCCTAAAATACTATTTTTGATAAGTTAACGACATTAAGTTGACGCTACGTCACATATTTTACTTTACCTTACGTCACTTTTGCATGACGCTACGGAAACCAAAAACGTGAACTGGGAGGTTCGCCATGGTTATCCGTCAGACCCTGCCTCTGGCATTCCCCGTCTCAACCGAACCACGTGCGGCACGCGCGATGGCGATCGCCGTCACGGTGGCGGTCCACGCCGTTATCGGCGCGTGGATCGTAAACTCTGCGTTTCACCCCTTCGCCCCGCCGGACATCTCCGATGATCCGCCGATGACGATTGAGAATTTTCCCAAGGAATCGCCGAAGCTGACGATTCAGGCGCCGACCTCCACGGCCCATGTGGTCGTTCACCACAGCGAGACGATCATTGGTCTGCCCCCAGCGACTTTGCCCGACGACACGATCAGGCACACGATTGGCGTCGACACGCACTCGTTGGCGACGAATTTGGGCGATACAGGCATTGCGAGCGTCGGCGTTGAATCAAAAACCACGACCATCACCAACCCCGACTGGCTGCGACGGCCCAGCGCCGAACAGGTGGCCGACGCCTATCCCGAGCGCGCCCAGCGCATGGAAGTATCGGGCTTGGCGACCTTATCCTGCAAAGTGGCCGCCACGGGCGCGGTCGCTGACTGCGCGATTGTCGCCGAAACGCCAACCGGTTTCGCCTTTGGCAAGGCGGCGCTCGGTCTCACCCGCTATTTCCGTCTCAAACCGCGCACCGAAGACGGCCATGCGATCGACGGCGCGGTCGTTAGAATCCCAACTCGGTTCACGATCTCCAAACCCTGAGCTCAATCATGCGGGTCGGACCAGTCTCCGTCGATAACGGGACTGCGCCCCCAGTCCGCCGAGACCAAGGCACAACATCGCCCATACCGGCATTTCCGGCACGGAGGCTCCGATACCCGAAACAGTTACGCTGGTGGGCGTCAGATAGGCATAATTCTTATAGAATGGCGAAGGCGATGTCTGACAGAGCGTGCCGCCGAGAAAATAGATATAACAATAGTCGTCTTCGAAGTAACCGGTTGCCGTCACCGGCCCACCCTGATTAAGCTGAAAAGTATAGGAAGATGTCAAGCTCAAAGGCAATTGATTGCCGATACTATCTACCGTCATACCGACATAAGACTGTGTGATATAATCCAGGGCGTAACCGAGCACATAGTTATCGTTGTACGTGTACGCATATTGGCTGGTTTCCCGCCCTGGACTCAATTGTTGGCTAGTGGCGAACGCATAGCCGTTCGGCAGATTGGCGAAGTGATTGAACGTGCCCCCGTTGATTGTCAGCGAGGCGACAATTGGCCCGGCGCCGCCGGTCGTGAACGTCAGCAGCTTATTGAGCCCACCGGTGGACGTGATCGTGCCTGCCGTGGTGTCGAACGTGTAGACAAGTTTGAAAGCATCGCCGTTTAAGCTGCTCTGAGGCGCCCCGAAATCACCCGTGGCGTCAAATCCGGTGGTCACCGTGCCGTTATAGGTGAAGGTGACGACTGAGGCGCTCGCGACGCCAGAAAACGCAAGGAAAGCAAGCGCCAGGCTCAACGAAACGGTTCTCACATAAACCTCCTAAACGCATGACGTTCATGCAAATTGGCGCCTACCCCATCGGCCTTATCGCCACGCCGAATTTGCACGTCAACCAATTGTTAATGAAATATTTATTGCATTGAGACTGGGCCTGGCGGACGTGACCGACGTCGGACCGCCGCGTGGGGCAGGTCCCGTCAAACGTCACGCCATCTGGTAGCGGATCGGCAGGCGCTTGGGGCCGCCGACGAAGGCGCCATGGCTGCGGGTGGCCTGGCCGTTGAATTCCAGCGACTTCAGCCGCGGCATCAATTCCTCGAACAGGATGCGCATCTCCATCTTGGCCAGGTTCTGGCCCAGGCACAGGTGTGCGCCGTAGCCGAACGCCAGGTGGCGATTTGGGTTGCGGTCGGGCCGGAATTCGTGAGGAGCCTCGAACACTTCCTCGTCGCGATTGCCCGAGGGGTAGCAGAGCATGAGCCAGTCGCCTTGAGCGATCTTTTGGCCGCGGATCTCGGTGTCGGCGGTGGCCGAGCGCATGAAATGCTTCACCGGCGTTGTCCAGCGGATCGACTCATCGATCAGGCCGGGAATGAGCGATGGATCGGCCTTGACCTTGGCGAACGCCTCCGGGTGCTCGCACATGCCCCAGACCGCGCCGGCCGTTGATGATGACGTCGTGTCGTGGCCAGCGGTGGCGACGATGACATAGTAGCACATGGCCTCGAAGTCGTTGATCGCCGCGCCATCGATACGGCCGTTGGCGATGGCCGAAGCCAGGTCGGGGCCAGGATTGGCCTTGCGCGCGTCAGTGATCGCTTTGAAATAGGTGAAGAAGTCGGCGATCACCGCCTGCAGGTCGCCCAGTCCGCCGCCCTCGGCGAATCCGTCGGCGCCGGAGCGGTTGAGCTCGGGGTCCGCGGCCCCAAACAGCTCCTGGGTCAGCTTGAGCATGCGCGGCTCGTCCGCCGGCGGCACGCCCATGATCTCCATGATCACCCGCAGCGGATAGTGCAGCGCCACATCCTGCACGAAATCGCACTCCCCGCCTTTCGCCGCCATGTGGTCGACGTGGTCCTTGGCGATTTCGCGGATGCGCGTCTCCAGGTGGCGGATGTTCTGCGGCAGGAACCACGATTGGGTCAAAACCCGATACTTCGGGTGGTCGGGCGCATCCATCTGCACCAGGGTCCGCAGCAAATGCGGGCTGCCCCCGGTGATCTTGCGCACCATCTGGTCGCCTTCGATGGTCGTGAAGGTGGCCGGCATGTCGCCGGAGTGGAAGAGGTCGTTCTGACGGCTTACCTCCAGGATGTCGGCGTGCTTGGTCACCGCCCAGAATGGATAAAGCCCCTCCAGCGTAGCCTTGCCCAAAGGCCGATTGGCGCGCAGCCAGCTGAAGGCCTCATGCACCGGCGCGTCGGCGGCGTAGGCGGCGGGCGTGATGATCGTGGCGGCGATGTCGTCGGGGATGGCTATGTCTGAGGTCATGCCGCAGGATTCCACGTTCGAGGCGCAGCCGTCCAGCCGAGATGTCGCCGGCGCCGGCTCGGGCCCCGAACTGGCTCCGATGAAGGGGACTCCTCCTTAGGAAACACGGTTGCGCGCCGCCTCCTGAAGGCGCGCAAACACGCGACCGTCCCGCCAGGGTTGGCGGCCTGCGTGTGCAATGCCGCTTGCCATCAAAGTCTAGGCTGCGCCGGTGTCGATTTCGGCCACCCGCCCCACCACTAACGCGCAGTTAAAATCGAAATATCCACCAACAAAAATTGGATAATAAAGCGTTTCAATCCGCAATAGCAAAGGTCACCAAATCGTCAAGAAATATCATAGATTCAATATTCCAAATGTTATCTCCATTTCGCGACCACATCAACTAGGCCTTTGCTAATCGCGCACCTATAGGAAAGCGAGCGCGGCGCCAACCGTCCGGCTCGGATCACCGCGCGACGCAAGGGCGCCGTGGCCCGGAAAAGGCGCTTTCTTGACGACGTAAATCATTAGAGCGTAGAGAGAAATTGTACGTGTTTTCCACGGGACGCACGCAAGCCGGACGGATGGTATCCGGTCCCCCTTGCGAACACTGCCGACTTAGTTCCAGGGCGAACAATCGACGTGCCTATTCAAGGTTTCATCTGCCGCGCGGTACGGCTTTCTCGGCGCCTGGCGCGCGCGAGCACGGGTGCGGCCGCCGTCGAGTTCGCCATACTGTCGATTCCTGTCATCGCGACGCTGGTGTTCGGCCTGCAGTTGGCGATCGTGACGTTCTATGGCCAGGTCGTTCAAAACCTGGCCGACCAGGCAGCGCGTCAGCTCATGGTGGGCGCCCCGCAACTGGCGGGCAACGCGTCCACCGCCAACGCTTTCAGCAACAATGTCGTTTGCCCGCTGGCGGCCGGCGTGCTGCCGTGCTCCTCTTTGGTCATCGATGTCCAACAAGTGGCGTCATTCAACCAGCTCAACACCGCGCCGGTCAATTACGCCACGACGAATGGCGTTCTGAACACGCCGACCAACTATCCCAACACCTGGGCGCCGAGCCAGGTGATCATGTTGCGGATTCTGTACAACTATCCCCTGCCGTTCAGCCCGTGGAATTTCGGCCTTCGCGGCAGCAACGGCGGCGCGGAACTGCAAGGCACCGCGGTCGTGCAGGTCGAGCCCTACCTATGACGGCGCCAGGCAAAGGGCTTCAGCGGATTTTTGGCTTGGGCGACGACGTTCGCGGCACCGCGGCGGTTGAAGCGGCGCTGATTTTCCCCCTGATCGTCACCATGCTGTTCGGCTGCATCGTTTTCACCCAGGGCGTGAGCGTCAAGGCGAAGGTGACCGACGCCACGGTCCAGGTCGCCAACATCATCACCCAGAATCAAAGCCTGCATAAGGCGGACGTACAGGCGATTATGAACGCTGCCGCTCAGATCATGACGCCGTTCGCCGTCGGACCGCTGACTGAGGTGGTGACGGAAATCTCGGTGGATTCATCGGGGGACGCCACAGTTTCCTGGAGCCAAAGTTACACCGGCGGCCAGGCGACCGCACCCACGCCGCTGGCGCAAGGGGCCGAGGTGACGGTTCCGAGCGGCCTCGCCGCCCCGTCGGGCACCACCGTGAATTACGTGTTTGTACAGACGAGCTATAATTATCTGCCCGCAGTACCATTTGGCATTTGGAACAATTTGCCGTTCGGAGATTCCATCTACATGTCTCCGCGCAACTCGACGACGGTGGCCTGTACTGACTGTTAGGCATGGGGGCCGTGAGGCGTTATGAATATCGTGCGAAGCCTGCGAAGGCGCATTGACAAGCTTCTGAACGACAAGACCGGCAACATCGCCATGTTGACGGGATTGATCATGATTCCGATGACGTTCGCCTTGGGCATGGGGATCGACTATGCGCTGGCGAAGCAGACACAGGTCAAGCTTCAAGGGGTCGCGGACTCGGCGGTCCTGGCCGCCCTGACGCCCACCGAATTGACCAAGTCTGACGCGGACGCCCAGGCGGCGGTTCAGAACCTCTGGAATGTGCAGGCGCCCAGCGCGATAAATGGCGTCGGTGTCACCGGCGCCGCCACCGTGCAGACGAATCTGAGCACGGGCGTCAGGACATCGACGATCACGTTTACCGGACAATATCCGACAATGTTCGGGTCCGTTCTGGGCATCAAAACGCTTCCCCTCGGCTCGACATCGGTCGCGAAAAACAGTCTCGCTCCGAACATCAATTTCTACATGTTGGTCGATACCTCGCCCTCGATGGCGCTCCCGACAACCACCGCGGGTCTAACGGCCATGCAAAATGCTTCGGGCTGCGCCTACGCCTGCCACGAGGCTTGCCCAACGTGTGACAACTTGAACAATCCGAATGGGTGGGACAACTATACCTATGCGATTACGCCCACTGCCAATGGCGGGTTGGGGTTGTATTTGAGAATCAAGAACGTTCAGGACGCCGTTACGTCCATGATCAGTCAAGCGGCCTCCACCGCACACGCCAACGGCGTGACCTATGGACTTTCCATCTCCAAATTCGACTATCAGGTGACTCAGGTCTACAGTACGCCTGACATTTATAGCAACGCCACTGCAGCAACGACGGCTGTACAAAATACGGCTACGGATGCCAACGGCGAGGCGTTGGGACTGTATCCCCTACAAATCTATAAAAACAACTGCGTGTTTCAAAGCAATTGCAACCCAAGTAACGCCGGCAGCGATCGGGACACCGCGATCGATGCCGCTCTGGGCGTAATGGATACCGCCAATACAGGCAGTGCATCCAACGGCCCGGGATGGACAATGTTCACGACGCCTGGATACGGCATTTTGGGCGGCACACCCCAAGAAGTGTTGTTCATCGTATCCGACGGCTCTGAGGACACCTATTTCGGCGGATCGCGAGTCTACGCGCCGGTGAGCTCACCCGGTATCTCCCCGAAGGCGACGAACACCGATTGGTGCTCCCAGATCAAAGGCCAGGGGATCCGGATTGCGTTTCTCTACCTGACGTACGTGCCGATCACAACAGACAGTTGGTACACCGGTCACGTGCAACCGGTGCAGTATCCGAACAACGTCGCCATCACATCCGCCAATGACCAATTCGCGATCGCGGCGCAAAATTGCGCCTCGACGGGGCTCTACACCCAGGTGAATACGGATGGGGACATCACCGCGGCGCTGAACGCCCTCTTCGCCAAGGTGGTCGCCACGGCTCGCCTAACACACTAGCGGTCGGCGGCGGCGGCATCGGTCCGACCTCGCGGCGGTCTTGCCGCCAAGGCGCACGTGTAAGAAAAATCAATCCTCGAATATCGCCACGGCCCGCGTCCAGCCGGCCGAGGCGCCTTTGATCTTGTGCGGGAAGCAGCACACGGTGAACCCGAACGGCGGCAGCGCCTCGAGGTTATGCAGCTTTTCCAGGTGGCAGTAGCCGATGTCGCGGCCGGCCTTGTGCCCTTCCCAGATCAGTGACGCGTCGCCGCTCTCCTGCACCTTCTTGGCCGTGTGGCTGAACGGCGCGTCCCAGGACCACGCATCCGTCCCGGTGACCCGTACCCCGCGCGAGGTCAGGTAGATCGTCGCCTCATAGCCCATGCCGCAGCCGATATCGATGTAACGCGGATCGCCCACCGCCGCGCCGGCGGCCGTGTTGACCAGCACGATATCCAGCGGTTTCAGCTCGTGGCCGATGCGGTTCAACTCGGCTTCGACATCGGCGGCGGTGACCACATAGCCGTCCGGCTTGGCGCGGAAATCCAGCTTCACGCCCGGGCGGAAACACCAATCCAGCGGCACCTCATCGATCGTGATGGCGCGCTCGCCACCGTTCATCGTCGGATGGAAATGCCATGGCGCATCGAGATGGGTGCCGTTGTGGGTCGAAAGCGTGATCTGCTCCACCGCCGCGAACCCCTCCCCGCCTGGATAGGCGCTGGCCGGCGTGTCGCCGAAGTAGACCTGGGCCGCGGGCATGGTTTCATGATGGGTCATGTAGGTGATGCTCGGCCGCATGTTGGGCGGATCGGTGATCACCTCGTTCTGCAGCAGAATGGACAGATCGACGAAGCGGGGCATGGTTTGGGTCCTGCGAGGGTTGCGAACGCATTTTCGCGCGACGTTACAGGGTTTTCTCAACGCTCGAAATTGCGCAGGCCCGCGACAGTTCGTTTCGCGCGCAAGGAACGAACGTCGGTGTGCGCGTCGGGGCCCTGTGAAAGTTAGAAATAGTGGTGGAGCGCCGGCAGCGGAGGCAGGCTATCCGCGTAGAGAAAATAACCCGGACCGAACAACGCGCTCCATTCTTTTAGCGCCTGCCGGCGCGGCGCCGGCCCCGGTCCGTACATTGACGATCGGTAACTTGTCGCCCCACCGGCGCCGACCTAGACCTTGTCGCAAACGTGGCGATCCAGGTCGCCCCTCGGGGACACACACATGACCAGATTGAAGTTGCTCGCGGCCGCGGCCGTGATCGCGCTATCGCCCCTCGCGGCCAAGGCGCAGGCCACTCTGGGCCGATTTCCGACCTTGCATGGCCAGCAGGTGGTATTCGTCGCGGGCGGCAATCTCTGGGAAGTCGATCGTGGCGGTGGCACGGCCTGGCGACTGACCAGCGGCACCGGTCAGGACATTGCCCCCCGGTTTTCTCCGGACGGCCGATGGATCGCCTACACGGCCAGCTATCAGGGCAACGTCGATGTCTATGTGATCCCGGCCGGGGGCGGAACGCCGCGTCGGCTGACCCATCACTCCGACGTGAGCTATCCGCCGGAGACCCGGCATGGGCCCAACAACCTGGTCGTCACCTGGACGCCGGATTCCCGCAACGTGGTCTTCCTCACCCGCGCCGCCGCCTGGAACGGCTGGGGCATGCGGCTGTTTCAGGTCTCCGTCGATGGCGGCCTCGCCACCCCGCTGCCCCTCGAAAGCGGCGGCATGATGACCTATGGCCCCGACGGTCACACGATCGCCTACAACCGGATCTTTCGCGATTTCCGGACCTGGAAACGATACCAGGGCGGCCTGGCGCAACAGGTGTTCACCTATGATTTCGACACCAAGATCCTAAAGCAGGTCACCGACTGGAAGGGCACCAACGCCAATCCAATGTGGTACGGCGACAAGATCTATTTCCTTTCCGACCGCGATGAGAACCGGCGGGCCAACATCTGGGTGCTGGACCTCAAGACCGGCGCGGCGCGCGAGGTGACGCACTTTACCGACTACGACGTCGATGTTCCCTCTCTCGGGGATACCGGCCTCACGTTCCAGCAGGGCGGTAAGCTGTGGGTGCTCGATCTGCCCAGCGAGACCCTGCACGGCCTGGATGTCCAGGTCCCAGACGACAGCCCGCGCACCCAGCCGCACCTTGTCAGCGTCGCGGGAAAAATTCGTGACGTCGATACCGCCGGCGCGCCCGATTATGCGCTGGCCCCCAACGGCAAACGGGCGGCGTTCTCCGCTCGGGGCGACATCTTTACCGTGCCGGTGGAGGACGGCGTGATCCGCAATCTCACAAGGACCAGCACCGCCGACGAGGATCATCCCGTCTGGTCGCCGGATGGTTCGACGATCGCCTACACCACCGACGTAAACGGCGCCCAGCAGATCGCCACACGGCCCGCGGCGGGTGGCCCGGAGAAGATACTCACCCATTTTACCGACGGCTTCTTCTACTCACCCATCTTCTCGCGCGACGGCAAGCGCCTTGCCTTCAGCGACGCCGAGCACCGCCTATGGATGCTCAACCTCGACGGCGGCGAGCCCGTGAAGGTAGCCGAGGATCCCGCCGGCGAAATCCACGACCAGGCCTTTTCAGCGGACGGCAGATATCTGGCCTACAGCCTGCACAAGACCCAGGACCTCACCGGCATCTGGATTTATGACACCGTGAGCGGCCACGCGACGCCGGTCTCCAGCCCCATGGAGAACGACGCCGGGCCAGTTTTCACGACGGACGGCAAGTACCTGCTGTTCCTTTCACAGCGCCACGAACTGCCGACGTTCTCGGAGGTCGAGTTCAACGTCGCCGCGACCAAGAGCAACGGGCTCTATCTGACGACCCTGACCAAGGACGCGCCTTCCCCGTTCGCACCGAAATCAGACGAAGGGGTGGACGCCAAGGAGACCAAGCCCGACGACGCGAAGAAAGACGACAAGGCGGCCAAAACGCCTGCCGCAAAACCCGTTCAGATCGACTTCGACGGCCTGATGGCGCGCGCCACCGCCGTACCAATCGACGGCGCGGGGATCAATTCGCTCGACACCCACGGCGACAAGATCTTCTACGGCACGCAAGGACCGCAAACGATCGAGGGGCCGCTCCCTGGCGAAAAGGCGGCGCTACACGTCTACGACATCGCCAAGCGCAAGGACGGCGTGGTCGTCGAGGGCCAGGAGAGTTGGGTCCTGGCCGCCAATGGCGAAAAGGTGATCTACAAACAGGGTCCCGCGTGGCACGTCGCCGACGCGGACACCGGCAAGGCCGCGGACGCCAAGACCCTAAACCTTTCCGACATGAAGGCCTGGTCCGATCCGCGCGCGGAGTGGAAGGAGATGTTCGAGAACGCCTGGCGCCTGGAACGCGACATCTTCTTCAATCCCAGGATGAACGGCGCCGACTGGCAAATGGTGCACGACCGCTACGCCAAGCTGCTGCCCCAGGTCGGGTCGCGCGAGGATCTCAACTGGCTGATCGGCCAGATGCTGGGCGAAATCGGCAATTCGCACACCTATGTCGGCGGCGGGAACGACGAAATCGATCGCAATCCCCATGCCCCGACCGGCTTTCTGGGCGCCGACTTCGCGCTGGACGCCGCCAGCGGACGCTACAAGTTCGCCAAGATATATGCTGGCGACAACACCCGCCCGCAATATCGAGCCCCCCTCAGCGAGGCCGGTCTCGACATCAAGGAAGGCGACTACCTGCTCGCAGTCGACGGCCAGGAGCTCCGCGCGCCAACCGATCCCTTCAGCCTGTTTGTCGGCGCGCCGTCGGCGGTGACCCTGACGGTGGCTTCGGGCCCCTCGGCCAAGGGCCGCGATGTGGTCGTGCGGCCGATCACGTCCGAACTATCGGTGCGGGAGAAGGCGTGGATCGACGACTCGCGCGCCACGGTCGACCGGCTTTCCGGCGGCAAGATCGGCTACATCTACCTCTCGGACATGGAAGAACTGGGGATGCAGCAGTTCATCCGCCAATTCTACCCGCAGCTGAACAAACAGGCGCTCATCATCGACGACCGCTGGAACGGCGGCGGCTTCATCGACCAGATCGTCCTGGAGCGGCTGCGCCGGGTGTTGATCGGTCTGGGAGTCAATCGCGAAGGCTTCACCTCCAAGACCCCGCAACAGGTGCTGAATGGGCCCATGGTCACCCTTATCAACCACTATTCGGCTTCGGACGGCGATATCTTCCCCTACTATTTTCGCAAATACGGCCTGGGCAAACTGGTGGGCACCCGGACCTGGGGCGGAGTGCGCGGCATACGCGGCAACTGGGGCCTCCTCGACGGCGGCCACATCACCATCCCCGAGGACGCGCTCTATTCGCTCGACAGCCAATGGGTCCTGGAAAATGTCGGCGTGCAGCCCGACATTGAGATCGAGGACGATCCTGGCGACCTCATGGCCGGTCACGACAGGCAGCTTGAGACCGCTGTCGACATGCTGATGAAACAGATCGACGGCAGACCCGCCACCCTGCCCGCCCCGCCGCCGCTGGTTCCAGCCTACCCGAAGGACGGTGAGGTTCCGCCGCCGAAATAGGGCTCGTGTCTTCCGCGGGATAGATCGCGGAAAGTGGTCGGGTCATTGGCGGCCAAACGAGTCGTCAGCTCGATAGCTGGTCGGACTCCAGTGCTAAACGCCGCTCGATCAGGTGCCGAAACAGGTACGGCGCCTTGTCCTGAGGTAGAAACGCGCGCGGCGTACCGGCGGGCGTCGCGTCCCAGACGCGTTGCTGCGCCTCGATCATGCGATTGTCCTCGGCAAAGGCGGCGTTGATTACAGCCATGCGGCTCTCCAGCATGGCCATGCTGGCGTACCTCGAACCGATGCCGGTGGCGTAGAGATACCGCGATCGTTTGTCGCCGACCGGCGTCACCGCCTGCTGCTCCGCGCGCTCAAAAATGGGTTCGGCGTTGGGTCGGCCATATCCGCAGGCCGCCGCCGTGCCGGGAGGATAGGCGGTCGTGTTCATGAGAAACAGTCCGGGTAACAGAAAACGATAACTGCTGAAGCTGTCTGCCCGACCGCCGGGGCCCTGCGTGAGCGAATTGTTGATCAGCCACCGCTCAATGAGCAGGCCACCTTCGATCGGGCTGATGCTGGGATGATCCTCCGACCAGCGCGCGCCGGTCGCGGCCCCAAGCGTGGTTTCGTGGGTGAAGTCCAGGTGCGAGAGGTCGGTCAGGTTGTCGGTGAGCAGCCGGTAGTCTGCGGCGTAATCGAGGGCGCCTTCCTTCATGACCCAATCAGGGTTGTCGAGACCAAAGGCTTGCGGGATCATCGCGGGATCGGCGAGGGCGGGATCACCGGGCCAGACCCAGATCCAGCTGTGCCGCTCGACGACAGGAAAGCGCCTTGCCGTCACCCCTGCCGGCGCCTCTAGGCTGCCCGGAACCTGCTTGCACACGCCATCCGGACCGAACAGCAGGCCGTGGTACATGCAGCGCAGGTCATCCCCCTCGATCCGGCCGAGCGACAGCGGCGCATGGCGATGGGGGCAACGGTCCTCCAAGGCGATCACAGTCCCGTCGCTCTGGCGATAGAACACCATCGGCTCACCGATGATGGTGCGGCCGATTGGGCCAGTTCCGGCCAGTTCGGTGCTCCAGGCGGCGACGTACCAGAGATTGCGAATGAAGCTCACGGCGGCGCCCCCTTGGCTGACGGTTTCGCCAAGCTTACGCCACGCCGAGCGCCTCGAACATCTCGGGCAGCTGGGTCCACGACCGGGTGGCTTGGCTGATCATGTGATCCAGCCCCTGGTTGCGCGGCGCGCTGGCCAGATAGAAGCGCTCGTAGAGCTCGATCCGGCCGCCGAGCGCGGAGCCGGCGAAATCCCAGGCCGCTCGGAACAGCTTGGCCCGCTCGCGCGCGCTCATGCCATGGGCCCCCGGCATGTAGGTCTCGATCAACGGGCCCAGGCGAGGATCGTCCAAAGCCGCCAGGGTGGGTGTAGCCAACAGATTGTGTGAGCCGACCGTCTTAATGATGTCGTTGGCCCGCACCATCCAGCTCGGCATGATCGAGCGGGTGGCGCGAAGCGGCGCGTCATTCGGGAAGAAGGCGCCATTGCCCCAGTCCCGCGCCCCCTGCTCCGCCGCCGTCACCGCCGAGCGCGTCAGGCAAGAGTAGCCCCAGAGTTCGCCGAGCATCGTCGCCGTTTCCGGTCGCTTGTCCGAATTGGTCGCCTGGGCCATGCGCGTGGCCAGCTCATAGGCGAACTCCAGCTTCACCGCCGCGCGGATGCAGGTCTGCTGCATGATGTTGGCGGCCCAGCCATGCTGCATCAGGGTGTTGTAGACGTCCCGATCGCCATCGATGAAAACCCGCTCATTGGGGATTTCGACATCATCGAAGATCACGAACGTATCCTGTTCGTCGAACCGGCTTGAGAAGGGTTGATCGCCGGCGTCGCGGTTCGTCCCGTAGTGATCGCGGCATAGGGTCACCATGCCCTTGGTCTTCATTGGGATCGAGAAGGCCAATAAAGCGGCCGGATCGGCGTCCGGCGGCTGAGGCGCGCCGGGGTAGACGAACATCTCGTCGGCGAAGGGCCCGAGCGTGGCCAGGATTTTGGCCCCACGCACAATGATGCTGTGCGGCGTCCGCTTGACCACCTTTAGGGCCAGATCGCCGTTAATGCCCTTCAGGTCAGGCAGGGATTTGTCGACCACCGGATGGATGATGCAGTGGGTCATGGAGAGATCACCCTCCACGACCTCGCGGTAGAAACGCTTCAGCCGCGCCGAATAGGTGGTGTCGCCCTTGGCCTCGAAGATGTCTGATCGGGCGACAAACCCGGCCAGGGTGACATTCACGTAGTCAGGCGTGCGGCCGAGCATGCCCTGAGAGTATCGGGCGAAGCGATCGAAGGCGCGGTGGCGCCGCGCCAAGTCGTCGGCGTTGCGCGGGATAATCAGACTAGCGTTCATCGGCTGGCCCGTCTCGGGATCCTCGACCAGGCATTCGTCGGCGTATTGATGCTGCCAGTCGAAATAGCCGGCCATGCCGCCAACGCTGCCCTTGAAGGCCGGCTCGGTCAGGACATCGACCCGGCGATGGCCGAGCCAGATCTCCCGATCGTCTTTCAGGCCGGCGCGAAACTGCTCACCCGTGCGTGCGGTCATGGCATTTTGACTCCCAAACCCTTGGCGGATCTTCAGAACTGGCCGAGCGCGACGCGGCGTACTGCGTCGGTGTCCGTCGGCTGGTGGCCGACCCTATGCGGAGGCGCGGGGATGTCCTGGACCGTGTTCGAAAGGCGGCCCAGACCTGTCACCTCGACCTCGACGATATCACCGGGGCTCATCGGCCTTGAATTGGCCGGCGTGCCGGTCAGCACCACGTCTCCGGGCAGAAAGGTGATGTGACGCGAAAGATCGGCGAAGATGTAGTCGATCGGGAAGGTCATTTCGCTGACCGGCCCATCCTGAACGACCTTGCCGTTGATGTAGGTGCGCACCCGCTGCTCGCGGATGTCGACGCCGCGGACGATGCCCGGCCCGATCGGGCAGAAGCCGTCCTGCCCCTTCACTCGCAACATCGAGCCCGCGTCGGTGTCACGGAAGTCCTGGGCGCCGACGTCATTTGCCGGCGCGAAGCCAGCCAGATAATCCCACACATCCTCGCGGGCGACGTTGCGCATGGGTTTGCCGACGATCGCGGCGATCTCGCCTTCGTAGTTCAGATACTTGCAATCAGCCGGCCGGCTCAGGTGGCCGCGATGGGAATTGAGGGTGGTCAGCGGCTTCTGGAAATAGGTCGGTGTGACCAGCGCCGGCGCCTTGAACTCGACCCGGCGCGAATCGTAGTTCAGGTGGATGCAGATGATCTTGGTGGGATCGCACGGCGGCAGGTAGATCGCCTCGGCGTCCGGCACGGAGCGGCCATCGCCCAGCAACAATCGATCGCCTTCGGGGCGCACCCATTGCGGGGCGCCCTCGTGCAGGATGCGGCGCCACTCTTCGCGCTTTCCGGTCAGAACGGACATGGGATCTCCTTGAAATGACGTAAGATGGTTCGGCGCGCGGTCGGCGCGATCGCGACTCTCAGGCGAAGCCGGCCGAGGCGCCGGGCACAGGTTCGTGCCCATAGGTGTCGCGTTGATAATATTCCGACTGATGGGTGGCCGGTCGCGCGCCCCAGCCCACCTCGATCATCCAGCCTGACGGATTGACGAAATAGAACGAATACATGTGGTCGTTGGCGTGGCGGCCTGGCGTCAGCGCGATCTCCACCCCCGCCTTGCGCACGATTTCATAGGTCAGGCCGACGTCGTCCAGACTTTCCACCTCCAGCATCAGGTGATTGATGCGCTTCTTGCTGGGCGGACCGAAAGCGACAGTATGGTCGCGAGGGTTGCAGTGCAGGAACATCAGTTCCATCGGCCCCGGAGCCCCTGGGATGTTCATCTTGTATTCGATGCCGCCGCGCAGGCCGAGCAGACGGTAGAAGGCGTATGTCTTGTCCAGACCTACCGTCTGCTTCTGAATGAGGTGACCAAGGCCGCCATCACCGGTCTTGAACCGGGAGTGCATGCGCCGGCCGGGGTGGAAGGGTTTGTCCGCCTGCACCTGCGGCCCGTGGAAAATCTCGATTGGATAGCCGCTGGCGTCGTTAAGCTTCATCAGTTCCAGCACGCGGCGATCATCCGCCTCGTTCGGCGGGGCGATACCGACTGCGACGCCGGCGTCCGCCAGGTGACGATGCATCGCCCGGAACTCTTCCTGGCCCGCGACCCGAAAGCCGAGCGTATTGAGATCGTCCGACCCGTCCTCGTCGAGGATGATCCTGTGATGCCAATAGTCCATGCGCAGATAGGCGCGGCCGGCCTCGCCCTCGTCCGAGACCTCAAGGCCGACGATCTCGGCGGCGAATCTCTTCCAGGCGGCGAGGTCCTTTACTCCGAGGGCGACGTAGCCAAGTTCGGTGATCTGGGCCATGTTCAGGCGTCCTTTCTGGCGCTGAAGCCGCCCTTGCGGACGGATATATTCTTGATGTCGCAATAGAAATCGAAGCTCCAGGCGCCGCCCTCGCGGCCGATGCCCGAGTTGCGCGCGCCGCCGAACGGCGCGGCCAGATCCCGCACGAAGAAACAGTTCACCCACAGCGTGCCGGCGACGACCCGCGAGGCGATGCGCATGGCACGGGCCTCGTCGCCGCAGAACAAGGTCCCGGCAAGGCCATATTGCGTGTTGTTGGCCACCTCGACGACTTCGTCGTCGGAGCTGAAGGTCTGCCAGATCAGAACCGGGCCGAAGACCTCGCTCTGGGCGATCTCCATGTCGGCGGAGACATTGGCGAACATCGTCGGCTCGAAATAGAGGGGACCAAAGTTAGCGCGCGAGCCGCCCCAGAGAGGGACAGCGCCGTCGGCCTTGGCGCGATCGACGAACCCGGCCACGCGGTCGAAGTGTTCCTGCGTGATCAGCGGGCCGACGCGGGTGTCCTTGTTACGAGGATCGCCCAGGGTCATCCGCGCGGAGGCCGCCTTCACCTTTTCGAGGAATGGGACCTCGATCGACTTTTCCACCAGGATACGGGTGCCCGCCAGACAGACCTGGCCGGCGTTGTTGTACTGCCCAGCGACGGTTTGCGCGGCGGCGTCGAGGTCCGCATCGGCGCAGACGATGAACGGCGACTTGCCGCCAAGCTCGGCGCTCATCGGGGTGATCGATCGGGCGGCGGCCTGACCGATGATCTTCGCCGTGTCGGTCGAGCCGGTGAAGCTGATCCTATCGAGATCGGGGTTGTTGACCAGAGCGTCGCCCGCCACCTCGCCGATCCCTTGCACGACGTTCAGCACGCCCGCCGGCACGCCGGCGGCGTGGGCGATATCGGCCATGAGCGAACAGGTCAGCGGGGCCCATTCCGGCGGCTTGACGACGATGGTGTTTCCCGCCGCCAGGGCCGGTCCCACCTTCCACGTGGTCAGCATCAGCGGGGCGTTCCAGGGCGTGATCAACGCCGCGACCCCAGCCGGATCGTATTTGACGTGATTGACCACCTCGGGCGAGTCGATGGTGTGCCCATCGAGTTTCATCGCCCAATCAGCGAAGAACTCGATGTTCTGCGCCGCGCGCGGGACGACGCGGTGGACGTTGGCGCCGACCAGGGATCCATTGTCCATGGTCTCCACCGCCGAGAGCTCATTGACACGCGCGCGGATGCCTTCAGCGAAGCGCTTCAGGATCGGCAGCCGCCCTTCCGGGCCCAGCGCCGCCCAGGCTGGAAAAGCAGCCCGCGCCGCGTCTACCGCAGCGTCCGCCTCGGCCTTTCCGCCGGCGGCGACGTCGGCCAGATGCGAGCCATCCACCGGCGAAAGGTCGGCGAACCGATCGGTTGAAGTCACACGTCGGCCGTCGATCCAGTGATCCGTTGAAATCTCGACCCCCGCCACCGTCGTCACATTGTTCGCCATGCGCGGGTCTCCAGTCGCGTTTCCTGCGCCAGGCTTTGACACGGCTTAAATATGAGTGCAATCAGTTTTTTCAGATTGGCGGGATTTTCCACATCGCCTGCTCGTCGCGTTGACACTGTGCCGCCAACCGCCTTGGTTGACCGTGCGAACTAGTTTCCGGAGCCGCCGACCGTTGCCCAAGCTTATGGACATGGAAGTCTCGCCCCTCGACCAAGCCCCCGAGCCGCCCACCGGGCGACGCGAGCGAAATAAGAGGGATAAGCTGCGTCGAATCCTCGCGGCGGCGACGCGCCTCTTCAATGAGAAAGGCTTCGAGCAAACCACAACTCAGGCGATCGCCGATGCGGCCGACATCGGCACGGGAACTCTGTTCCTCTACGCCAAGACCAAGGAAGACCTGCTAATCATGGTCTTTCAGGACGAAATGATCGCCGAATCCCGCGCCGCGGTCCGGGCGTTGAGCCCCGAGGCTCCACTGATCGAACAGCTCATGAGCGTCTTCGAAGTGATGATCGCCTATCACGCCCGCGACATCGAGCTCGCCAGGGTGCTTATCAAGGAAATCTCGATCCCCAGCTCCGCACGGACCCACCCGTACATCCATACCCTGATGAAGGAGATTTACAGCGGGCTCGGCGCGATCGTGGCCACCGGGCAGAAGCAGGGTCGACTGCGCGCCGATATCGACCCGATCGTCGCCGGCGAAGCCATCTTCGGCGCCTATTACATCGGCCTCATCGCCTGGCTCGCGGGCATGACGCCCCGCCCCCTGTTTGTCACGCGACTGCGTAAACGCCTGATCGTCCTGCTGAGCGGCCTCGAGACGCGCTGAGCTCCCGCCACATCCATATCCGGAGATACGACATGCTAGACAACGCCACCCGCCAACAGATCGTCGACGATCTGTCCGGTGTCTATCGCACTCGCGAGCCCCTTCCTCTGCTCACCAAGGCCCACCCGGGGATAGAGGTCGAAGACGCCTATCGCATCCAGGAAGCCTTCATCGCGCGCAGACTGGCCGCGGGACGCTCGATCAAGGGTTACAAGGTCGGTTTGACGTCCAAGCCGATGCAGATGATGGCCGGCTCGACGGAACCTGACTTCAGCGCAATGACCGACGACATGTTCCTGCCCGAAGGGACGCAAATCCCTATGGCGTCGCTCTTCGATCCCATGATCGAGATCGAAATCGCCTTCGTCATGAAACATGAACTCAAGGGCCCCGGCGTCCTGCCGGTGGACGTGATCCGCGCCACCGACTTCGTGCTGCCCGCCATCGAGATCGTCGATTTTCGAGTCGCCCGCGCGCCGGGGATGAACCTGATCGACACGGTGGCCGACCTCGCCGCCTGCGGAGCGGTGGTGCTAGGGGCCAATCCGCGCCGCCTCGATCAGATCGACGTGCGCCGGGTCCGCGGCTCGATCATCCGTGGCGGCAAGGTCGAACAGGAAGGCGAAGCCTCCGCCGTTCTGGGCAATCCGGTAACCGCGGTGGCGTGGCTGGCGAACAAGCTGGCGGAATTCGGCGTCGCCTTTCAGCCTGGCCACGTGATCATGACCGGCTCGTTCGTCCGCGCTATCCCCGTCAAGGCTGGCGACGAAATCGTCTGCCGCTTTGACCAGGGCCTGGGCGATGTGGAGACGGCGTTTGTATGAGAGATGCAGTTTGCCTGTGAGCCGATCATGCTCGAGTTCAAGGTGGTAGATGATCGTGGCAGCACTGCGCCTGGCGACAGATCATCAAGGGACGGCCATCCGGATTGCCTCCACCAACAGCCCGCCGTGATTTAAGGTTTCTATCGCGAGTCCACACCGGGGTCGCTCGCGTGGCAAGGCAAAACCGCTAGCCATCGAACGTCTGGCGTCCTGATTGGGTCTGGCTCATGGTGTCGCCCACGCGCCGATCTGGAATCATTCGAGGACCTAGGAACCATGCTTCAGTCGATCCAACTGGGACAGAACTGCGCCCTGCAGGTGTCGCGCCTTTGCCTTGGCACCATGAACTTCGGCGAGCCAGGCCGGGGCCACCAGGGCGACTGGACCCTCGGCATCGATGACGCCCGCCCATTGTTCAAAGCGGCTCTGGACCGGGGCCTGTTCTATTTTGACTGCGCCGATGTTTACGGCGTCGGCGCCAGCGAGATGGTGGTTGGCGCCCTGCTGCGGGAGTTGGCGCCGCGGGACCAATTCGTGCTGGCGACCAAGATTTCCGGCCCGATGGGGCGAAACCCGAACCAGGCGGGCCTTTCGCGCAAGCACGTGTTGGAAGGCGTAGACGCCTGCCTGCGTAGGCTTGGCGTCGACTATGTCGACCAGCTGGTCATACACCGGCACCCGCATGGCAGGCCCGGATACGAACAGGCGCCAATCGAGGAGACCCTTGAGGCCCTGCATGACAGCGTCAAGGCGGGCAAGGTCCTGTATCTCGGCGCGTCGTCGATGTTCGCGTGGCAGTTCGCCGAGATGCAGCTGACAGCCAAGATGAACGGCTGGACGCCGTTTGTCTCCATGCAGAACCACTACAACCTCGTATATCGCGAGGAAGAGCGCGAAATGATCCCCTATTGCGTCAAGAGCGGCGTCGCGCTGACGCCGTGGTCGCCGTTGGCGAGGGGCATTCTCACCGGCGCCTACCAGGGCGGGTTCGCCGGAGGCTCGACCGCTCGCTCGCGCGGTCAGGATCGAGTCAGGACCGAGAGTCTGTATCGAGGCGAAGCCCTGTTCGATATCGCCGGGCGGGTCATGGAGACAGCCGACAAATACGGCAAGGCGCCGGCGCAGATCGCCCTGGCCTGGTTGCTGTCCAAGCCTGGCGTCACGGCGCCGGTGGTGGGCGTTTCAAGACTTGAACAGCTCGACCAACTCGTGGCGGCGACCGAAATCGTTCTTGCGGCGGAAGATGTCGCCTACCTGGAAGAGCTGTACCGACCGGTGGAGAATTTGTTGTCCATCGGCACGTCGTGAGCATGGTCGCGGCGTGGTCAATTTCGGCCCGTGTCAGTGGAGATCCTGGGTCACGCTTGCCACCACGGCCTTGCCAGCGGCTGTCAGAAAGGGCGCCGCCGCCGCATAGGGCAGGACGATCTGATCGGCGCAGGCCTGGACCACGTGGGGCAACTCGGGCGTGAAGCCGAAGCCGCGACGCGTCAGGGCGATGTCCCAAAAGGTCTGATCCTCGATCGCCTCGCGGCACTCTTTTTCCTGTCGACCCGTCCGAGCGAGAATGGCGCGCAAGAGCGGCGGCTGGACCTCATAGACCGCATCGCGATCCCTGCCAGGCTCCTCCCGCTTGGCGGCGCTGGGCGTGAACCACCGCCATAGAGTTACGATCTCGCCGGTTTGTCGGTCGACCACCGTCGAGGTCTGGCCAGCGTCGGGGTGGGCGCCGCCGCAGGTGGTCGCGCTCGACTGCACCCACACCAGCCAGCGCCGGGTGATCATCGTCGGCGCCGTCACGTCCATATAGTCGCCGTCGTATCCGGTGGAGGCGATGTTCGCCATCGAGCACTCCAGGTACTCCGAACCCTCGCCCCGTGTCGGCAGAAGTTTGCGCAGACGAGCGTTAATCTTCTGCTCGGCCGGCGTGGCGCCGGGCATTTCGAACGACTCCAGCGTAGCGTCGAACTGCTTGCCGACGTTGGCGATCAATCGCGTGTAGGCGACGCCGTCCTTGACCGCCGGCTTGCGCGCAATCGTGATCGGCGTGATCCGCGGCGCGTTAAAGGCGAGACCGCTGCACGGGCCATTGTCCTCATTTTTCGACGCAACCCGGATCAATCGGATCGACAGGGCCTTGGTTTTCATGCGCCATTCGCCCGACAGGGCGTCGCCCTTCGCGGGCGACAGAGTCCACAAGGGGCCCTCGGCTTTCTTGTCGGAATCGGGAGCCTCGCTCCAGACCGTGGCCGTCCCGGCCTTGTCGATGGCGCCCAACGGAATGATCGTCTTGTGGCTGAGATAGAAATAGGCGCCCTGATCGGCGTAGTCGCGATGGTTCAGGCAGGCCTGGACCGGCAGATCGCCGATCGTCCCGCGCCAGACCCCCTGCCAAGGCGGCGGAGGGTCCTCGGCCCGGGAGACGGTCCCACCGAAGAGAATCAGCATTGCCAGGAGGACTGCGGCGACCAAGCGCATCGGTGAGTTCAACCTCCTCTACGGCGCCCTTCCGAGTCGCGGCGTCGACCGCCAACCCTGACCATGAGCGCGGACCCGCCGCAACGCCTGACCGCGGGTAGGGAACATGCCCGTTGACCGAGGGGCAACCGGCCGTGGCGCGAAAAACCGGACTGCGCGGTCGCCGCCAGCACCGAGTCCCGGGAGCGGGGGGCCGGCGCATGAAGGCGGAAACGGGTTTGGATTCGCTATGCGGCGGACGCCGCGGGCGCCGTGAGCGCCGCGCCGAGACTCAGGCCGGGCTCTCCAACAAGCTCGTCGAACAGGTCGCGGTAGAGGATCATGGCCTGTCGAAGGTCTTCGGTGCTCGCCTGGCCACGCCCGTGCCGTAGTGCGAACTCATGAACCGCGCGATAGTTGCGCACCAATCCGGCGTGATCGACTGAAAGGTCCTCGGAGCGTTGTTCGAAATCGCCCGTCGGGAAACCGCGCTTGTTCATCACCTCGCTCAGCAAATGTTCGGCGTGGGCGGCGGAGAACTTAGGGTCATCGACAAATTCGGATTGAACCGTTCGCCAAGTCTGCAGGTAGAGATCACGGTCGTGCGTGCTTAGCGGGCGGATCGTGATCGCGTCGACGCGTTTCTCACGCGCCACCAAGCCGGCTTCACCCTTGCGGCGGCCGCTTTCCTCGATGGCGTACGCATATTCTGGCCCAAACCGGTCGGTCAGGCGATGGGTCTTGCGCCGGGTCAGCACAATCGCGCCGACGACAGCGGCCACGGCGAGCGTCGCCAGAACCAAGGTGACGATCAGTTGAAGGTGGGACATGAGGTGCAGGAGCCGGTTCGAGGCGTTCGCGAACCATCGATCGGAGAAATCCGCTACTGAATCCAACGTGCCGTTGTGGGACGGGTTCCCATTGAGGGCTGCCGGTCGAGCGCCCAGTAGAAGTCTAGCGCGGCCTTTCCGGTGAGCTGTCCCAGAGGGTGGCGTCGGACCCCGCCGCGTCGAACAGGCTCATGCGGGCTCGTGTGCTCGCCGAAAGCGGCCCTTTGCCCGGCGAGTCGGCGTTCACCGAAACCGAATTTGTCACGGACCCGACGCCCTTGATGCGTCCGGCGACCGTGGCGGCGGCGGATTTCTGATCGTGGGTGTCGACCCTGCCGGACAAGGTGACGGCGGTATCCGCGACGTCCACGACAATATGGCGGGCCGGCACGTTTGGATCGGCGATCAGACTGGCGAGAATCGCCCGGCGCAGGGCCTTATCAGGGGAGGTCATGTACGTCTCAAAATTTCGGGGGAGTCAGGGCTCCGCGATGCGCGGCGCCGACCGAGCCGCCAGTACGCGTTCCGACCGACCAGAATACAGTCTCGGAATATACGCAGGGCGGGACGGGTCGGTGATCAACCGCCAAGGGCCATGAGCCAGCCGTCCACCTCACAAAACGAGGTGAGTTGGGCAAAACGCCGGTGATCGACAGGCGCCTCGGCGTGTTCGTGCGCCCAGGTCAGGTGGTAAGGGATGTGTGCGGCGAAGGCCCCGGCTTCCAGCGCGGGGATAACGTCCGAGCGAAGCGAATTGCCGACCATTGCGGAGTGTTCGGCGCCCCTGCCATGACGCGAGAACAGGCGCCTGTAGGTCTCGGTAGTCTTCTCACTGACAATCTCGACAGCGTTGAACAGATCACCCAGACCCGAAGCGGCGAGTTTTCGTTCCTGATCCAGCAGGTCGCCCTTGGTGATCACGACCAGTCGGTACTGTTCGGCCAGCGACTTGAGCGCGGCTTCGACGCCGGGCAGGGGTTCGATAGGATGGGTGAGCATTTCGCGGCCCGCGGCGAGAATTTCCCGAATCAGACCCGCTGGCGGATCGCCCGCGATTTCCATCGCCGTCTCGATCATTGAGAGCGTGAAGGCCTTCACGCCATACCCATAGAAGCGCAGATTGCGCCCCTCGATCTGGGCCAATCGACCTAGGAGGTCCGCTCGTTCAGCGTAGGGGGACAGCAGATCCGCCAAGCGATCCTGCGTCAGGCGAAATACCGTCTCGTGATGCCAAAGCGTGTCGTCGGCGTCGACGCCGAGCGTTGTGATCGCGCTGGAATTCGCGGAGGCCATGGTTCTCGCCTAAGCCAGACCGCCCGGATCGTAAACGCCCACACGCAAAGGCTTGATTGATATCAAGGCGCCGCATTCGGCGATCGCCTTGTCTGAAAAGCCTGGACACCCGCGCGCTTCAGCGCGGATCAGCGGAACGGGAGGGCGCCATGGCGCCGCCGACAGGCCGAACTGGTGGCGATCTACTCGCACGGACACTGAAGCGGGCGGGCGTGGATAAGGTGTTCGCGCTGCATGGCGGGCACCTCGAAGCCTTCTACAAAGGCTGTCTCGATCACGATCTCGATCTGATCGACTTTCGTCACGAATCCGCCGCCGGCCACGCCGCCGACGCCTACGCCCGCGCGACGGGCCGGCTCGGCGTGTGCGTCATCACCGCCGGACCTGGCTTCACCAACGCATTGAGCGCCATGGTCAACGCGCAGCTCGACGGCAGTCCGACACTGTTCATCGTCGGCGCGCCGCCACTGAGGGAGGTCGAGACCAATCCATTGCAAGGCGGCTTCGATCAGGTGGCCATGGCCGCGCCGGGCGTAAAATGGGCCCACCGAATCACCAACACCGAGCGGATCCCCGATCTGACCGCGCTGGCCATTCGGCGCGCACGCACCGGCCGGCGCGGGGCGGTGTTGCTCGAGCTGCCGATAGACGTCCTTCACGCCGTCGCCGATCCGAAATCAACGACTGATCCCACCGGACTTGCGATCTCGCCCTGCCCCGCGCCGTCGCCGGACGAGGTCGATGCTCTGGTGGCGCTGCTGGCGATGGCCGAGCGACCGGCGATCATCGTGGGCGGCGAGGCGCGATTCTCGGAGTGCGGGCGCGCGCTCGCCGCGTTCGCCGAGCGGTCGGGCGTCCCGGTGTTGGCCAATTCAAGGGGTCTGGGCCTGCTGCCGATGGACAGTTCCTATTGGGGCGGCGGCGCCAGCGTTCTGGCCATGTTGCCGATGGTGAAGGCTTCGCCGCCCGATGCGGTGCTGCTGCTTGGCGCGCGCACGGGCCTGTTCCTGGGCGGCCGCGGCGGCTCGATCATTCCGGCGGCGGCGCGGCTGGGCCATGTCTACTCCGATACCGCCGAAATTGGCCGACTGCGCGAGGTTGATGTCGGCGTTTCGGCCGATTGCGCCATGACGCTCGAGGCGATGCTGGAGCGATCCCGTGCGACAGTCTGGCGCGATCTGTCGACGTGGCGCGCGGCGCTCGCCGCCGCGCGATCCGTGCCGGACCATCTCTATCCGACCCCTCAAGGGCCCGGCGGCATTCATCCAAAGCATGCCGTCGCCGCGGCCTTGGCCGAATGCGGCCCCACCGGCGCCTACGCCTTCGACGGGGGCGAAGCCGCGTCCTGGGCCACCGACGCCGTTCAGGTGGATGGACCTGGCAGGGTTCTCTCTCACGGCTATCTGGGCTGCCTGGGCATCGGTCCCGGTTTCGCCATCGGCCTGCAGACCGCGTTTCCCGATCGCCGCGTCGTACACGTCACGGGCGACGGCGCGATGGGGTTCCATATCCAGGAGTTCGACACCATGGTCCGGCACAACCTGCCGATCGTCACGGTGGTGCTGAACAATCGCGTCTGGGGGATGTCGATCCACGGTCAGCAGATCATGTTCGGTCCGAACTACAACGTGATCACGCAACTGGGCGATACGCACTACGCCGACGTGGCCGCGGCGTTCGGCTGCCTTGGCCAGCGGGTCACGGAGCTTGCCGAAATCGCACCGGCGATGCGCCGGGCGTTGGCGAGTCGGCGGCCCGCCTGCATTGAGATCCTCACCGACCCGGACGTCATCCATCCGGTGACGCTGTCGATGCTGGGCAAGCCGATCGAGGGGTCGGGCGAGGTGATCATACCCTATTACGAAAATCTCCCCGCGCACGGCTGAGCGACGTCAGTTGGGTATTCCTTGCCGTGATTTCGAGGCGCGGCGTTGACCGAACGGCCGCTCGCGACTACCACCCCCGCGCCCCCGAACTTTGTCCGTCCAAGGAGTCGCCGATGCCGACCGCTCTGCCCCCCGGCGCGACCGGCGTCCTGGTGCTCGCCGATGGCACAGCGTTCGCCGGACTGGGGGTCGGCCGCGTCGGAGAGGCCGTGGGCGAGGTGTGCTTCAACACCGCCATGACCGGCTATCAGGAAATCCTGACCGATCCCTCCTACGCCTCGCAGATCGTCACCTTCACCTTCCCGCATATCGGCAACGTCGGCACGAACCTCGACGATATCGAACAGGTCGCCGGCGCCGGCGAGGCCGCGCTCGGCGCCATCTTCCGCGACGCACCGACCCCGCCCGCCAACTGGCGCGCCGACAGCAACCTGGACACATGGCTGATCCGACGCGGAATTGTCGGTCTTTCCGGGATCGACACGCGCGCCCTCACCCGCCGCATCCGCGAGCAGGGAATGCCGCACGGCGTGATCGCCCATGCGCCCAACGGCCTGTTCGATATCGAAGCCATGGCCGCCCGCGCCGCGGCCTGGGCCGGCCTCAACGGCGCCGACCTCGCCCTGCCCGCGTCCTGCCCGCAGCCATTCGACTGGTCCGAGGGGTTGTGGTCCTGGCCGGAAGGTTACGCCAAGCCAGTATCGTCGGGGCTTCACGTCGTCGTCGTCGACTATGGCGTCAAGCGCAACATCCTGCGCGCTCTGGCTTCGACAGGGGCCCGTGTCTCCGTCGTGCCGGCGCAGACGACCGCCGAGGAGATCTTGGCGCGCAAACCCGATGGCGTGGTTCTTTCGAATGGTCCGGGTGATCCGGCGGCGACGGGCGTCTACGCCGCGCCGCAAATCCGCACATTGGCCGATAGCGGCGTACCGCTGATGGGCATCTGCCTCGGCCACCAGATGCTGGCCCTGGCGCTCGGCGCCAAGACCCGAAAAATGGATCAGGGCCATCACGGCGCCAATCATCCGGTGCAGGACCTGGCCACCGGCAAGGTCGAGATTGTGTCGATGAACCACGGCTTCACTGTCGACCGCGAAAGCCTGCCGCCGACCGTCAAGGAGACCCACGTCTCCCTCTTCGACGGCACCAACGCCGGCATCGCGCTTAAGGACCGCCCGGTGTTTTCCGTGCAGCACCACCCGGAAGCCTCGCCGGGCCCGACCGACTCCCTGCCAGTGTTCGAACGGTTCGCGGAGCTGATGCGCGTCGAAAAGGCCAAGCGCGCGGCGAGCCACGGTCGGGCTTAGTGTCCTTTGCACCGTTGGCGGTTCAAAGGAGCGACGCCGCGCGAACACGCAATACTCGGTCGAGCGCCCTTCCCAACTATTTAGAATGAGTTATAAACTCATTCGAGCCGACGGCCGGTAAGAGCCGCGGCCAGGGAGAGACCCATGCTGCTGAGCGACATTCCAACGCTCTCCGCCCACCACAAGCCCAACGTCGCCGCGGTGACCTATCAGGACCGGGTGATCACCTACACGCAATTGCGCGACCGCTGTTGGAAGCTCTCCAACGCGCTGTTGAAGATTGGCGCCCATGGCGACAGGGTGGCGATCCTCGCCGAGAATTGTCCCGAATATGTCGACTGCTACTACGGCGTTCCCGGCGCCGGCATGGCGCTCACCCTGCTCAACTATCGGCTGTCGGGGCGC
>Ga0075029_100000205_pt1 | contig 31453 bp, 29 predicted proteins | sample LitLauG_LLR_2013_FD_71391 | JGI IMG/M metagenome (GOLD analysis project Ga0075029, IMG submission 71391) | Freshwater sediment microbial communities from North America - Little Laurel Run_MetaG_LLR_2013 | ecosystem: Environmental > Aquatic > Freshwater > Creek > Sediment | place: USA... | reverse complement strand
CGGGAGTGCTGAAAACTTGGGGGTTCCTGTCCCGCAAGGTAGGTTTGCGGCGGGAGGCAATCCTTTGAGGTGACAACGATGGCTTGGGTCGTGAAGATTTGCGAAATCGGTGACGGAAGGCGCCGTGAGAGATCGATTTTTAACCTGGGCGACATAGACGCGCCGATTTCGATCGAGCAACTGGGCCTCAGCCTCGACCAGGGCAAAGCGATCATGGCGGCCATCCAGAGAGCCGTGATTTCAGTTCAATCCGCCGCCCTCGCCGACCATGCCAAAGCGCGCGCACGTTCTGAAGCTGGGGTCGTCCTGAAAGATTATCGGGTTCGCCAGATCGACACCGTCTATGGCCGCGCAGAGATCCGGGTCCCTCGTTTGGAGCGAAATGGAGTCGTGGATCCGTCCACCAACTGGCCATCCCATTGTCGCTCGACAACCGAGTTTGACGAACTGCGGATGACGCTCTCCGCGTGGATGAGCTACCGCGCAGCGGAAAAGCTGATGAGCGGTCTGCTGCCGATCAGCGGCGGCCGCCACCACACCAGTTTCCGCAACCAAGTTTTGGATCGGGGCGCCGCGGCGGAGGCGGTGGACGGCATGGACCCGGCGGCAAACCCCGCGGGGAAAATGAGCCTTGGATTGGACTGCACCTTCATTCGAAGCCATGATCGCGGGAGCGGCCGTCTTCACGAGGTCCTTATCGGGCATATAGAGCGCGACACCGGGAGAGCGCGGGTGTTTTCTTCAATCGGCGAGGCGAGCGCGCAGCGCATCGACCGGATCAAGCACAATCTCGCGAGATCTGGGCGGGTCGACGCGACACGGGTGACGACGTTCACGGACGGCGGCGGCGGCCTTCGTCAGCTGGCTCGGGGCAGTGGATTGACTGAAATGCCGGTATTGGATTGGCATCACATCGCCCAACGCCTGCAGCACGTCCGTCAAGCCGCCTCAGGTTTGAAATCCAGCATCCCGGATCTTCCCGGGGTGACGGCGAAAATAGCCGCGGAGGTCGAACGGCTTCGGTGGCGGTTGTGGAATGGAAAGCCAAAGGCTGTTTCCAAAACTATCGAGAAAATTCTGCCCCTAATCCGAACTAAGCGGAAGCCCTCGAAACGAAGGCGACCTCTGCGGCCCTGGAACGCCCTCATGACCGGCCTCTTCTTCCTCCGAAAGTACACTTCCGGACAGGAAGCCTGGATGATCAACTACGCTCGCCGCCATCGGGATGGCGACCGTGTTGGAACGAGCCAAACCGAGAGCGCCGCCAACTCTTTAGTGAACAAGCGAATGAACAAGTCCCAGCAAATGCGCTGGTCAATCCTCGGCGCCCAACGCCTCCTTCAGGTTCGCGCCGCTGTCATCAACGGCGACCTGGCGCCGTTCGCCGCACCCGCGTGACCCCCAACTTTTCAGCACTCCCGAACGGACCCTAAATTCGTCGGCGCCCGGCCAGCCACCCGTCGTTATCGACCGCCGTTCAATGCGCCGACGTCGACGGGGTCGGGCCAGGGGCCCTTGAGGTCAAACGCGTCGCCCATAACCCTTTAGCTCAAATCAACAAGTCGCAGCCAGTCGCCGGAATGCATGCCCGCGCGCGTGACGAGGTCAAGGGCTGGATTGCGCTTGGCCGCCCCCATGACGATAACGCGCGCGAGAGACGTCTGAAGGGGGCGCCGCGATGGACTATGACTATGTGATCGTCGGGGCAGGCTCGGCTGGAGCTGTCCTTGCGGCGCGACTTTCGGCCAGGGCGCACACCCAGGTGGCCCTGATCGAGGCGGGGCCGGATTTCACATCGGCCCAGACGCCTTCGGCCATGCGCAGCCCCAATCCGCATGAGATCATCGCGGGCGCATCCTACGCCGCCCATCGATGGGACGATCTGAAATCCCGCCGCACCCGGGTTCAGGACTACCGGACCTATTGGCGTGGCCGAGGCATGGGCGGGAGTTCGTCCATCAACGGGCAGATCGCCATTCGCGGCGTCCCCGAAGACTTTGACGACTGGGCCGCCGACGGCTGCGTCGGCTGGTCGTTCGCCGACGTCCTGCCAGCCTTCCGGCGGTTGGAGACCGACGACAGGTTCGGCGACCGCGACTATCACGGCGACAGCGGTCCCATCCCCATCTATCGCGCGCCCGTGTCGAAATGGGGCGCGGTCGACCAGGCCCTGGCCGAGGCCGCCCTTGATGAAGGCTATCCGTGGGCGCCAGATCACAATGCGCCCGGAGCCACCGGCGTCTCGCCATATGCGATCAACAACCGAGACGGAGACCGTGTCTCCACCAACGACGCCTATCTGGAGCCCAGCCGCGGGCGCAACAACCTGGCGATCTTTGGCGAGGCGCATGTCGACAAGGTGATCTTCGAAGGCCTGCGCGCCGTCGGCGTGCGGGTTCGTCAAGGCGGGGTCTGGCGCGAGATCCGCGGCGGGATGGTCATCCTGTCGGCTGGGGCCATTCACTCTCCCGCCATCCTGATGCGATCTGGCGTGGGTCCCGCGAGCCTGCTCAAGTCGCTGGATATCCCGATCAAGATGGCGCTGCCGGTCGGCGAGGCGTTTCAGGATCACCCCGCCATCTTCCTGCCGGTCCAGTTGGAGCCCTTTGCTCGACCGCCGACGGGGTTTCGCCACACCAACGCCTGCGTGCGCTATTCGTCGGGGCTCGCGGACGCCGGGCCCAATGACATGATGATGGTGGCGATGAATCGCTTCGGCGACAGCCTCGGCCACCATCTGGCCGGCGCATCCGGCGAGCCGGTGTTCGGTCTGCTGGGCGTCTGGGTGAACCAGTGCTTTTCACGCGGCGCCGTGCGGCTGGCCTCGGCCGATCCTTTCACGCAGCCGATCGTGGAGGAAACGATGCTGGACCATCCTTCCGATATTGAACGCATGCGCGATGGGGTTCGGCGGCTGTTGCGTCTGGCCCGCCACGCCAGTCTCACCGAGATCGGCGTCGTCGCCAACGATCTTAACGAGGACATGACCGACGCGGAGATTGACGCCTATGCGCTCGCTAACGCCGGCGACACGCAGCATGCGACCAGCACGTGTCCAATGGGCGACCCACGGAATCCAATGACAGTGGTCGACAGCGATTGCCGGGTCTTGGGCCTCGAAGGCCTGCGGGTGATCGATGCTTCGATCATGCCGAGCGTCGTGCGCGCCAACACCCATCTGACGACGGTGATGATTGCCGAGCACATGGCCGAGCGCCTGCTGGCTTAGGCTCTCGTCGTCCCGACACGCGCCCCCTTTGGGCACAACCGATCTGGCCTTCCGCTTGGTCATGCTTCGCATACGGGTCTTGCGCGCCGACGCCCGCCTTGCAAAACCGGCGCGAACCAAAAAAGGGAGATCCCGCCGATGACCAAGACCTACGAGACCATCACCGTCGAAAAGCGCGGCCAGGTCGACTGGCTGACGTTGAATCGGCCGGAGTCGATGAACGCGATTTCCCTGGAGATGGTCGCCGACCTCAACGACTATTTCGGCGCGCTCTATAACGACTCCACCGTGCGGATCGTCGTGATGCGGGGCGCCGGACGCGCCTTCTGCGTCGGTCTCGATATCAAGCAGCGGACGGGGGCCAATAGCGCGGCTGTCCCCTTCGGCGGCGGTTTTGGCTTCCAGGGCTACCTGGCCGACGTCTATATCAAGATGCGTCGCTGCCCTCAGCCGATCATCACCTTGATCCAGGGTCCGGCCTGCGGCGGCGGCTTCGCTTTCGCCCTGGCGTCCGATGTGCGCATCGCCGGCGAAAGCGCGCGCATGAACGCCGCCTTCATCAAACTCGGCCTCTCCGCCTGCGACATGGGCTGCAGCTATTTTCTGCCGCGCCTTGTAGGCGCCTCGGTCGCCGCCGAGTTGATGCTGACCGGCCGTTTCATACATGCGCCCCGCGCGCTCGCCGTCGGCCTTGTCTCCGAAGTGGTTGCCGACGCCCAGCTCGAAGCGGCGGCGCAGCCTTACGTTGACGAAATGCTCGCCACCTCGCCCATGGGGCTGCGCATGACCAAGGAAGGCCTGGCCATGGCCATCGACGCGCCGAGCCTGGAAGCCGCGATGGCGATCGAAAACCGCAACCAGGTGCTGACGTCCAAGAGCCCCAACGTCGCCGAAGGCATGCGCGCCTTCCTGGAAAAGAGAGCTCCGGTCTACATCAACGACTGACCGATCGGCCTCTTCGCACCCTTAGATGCTCCAGGAACTCAGATGAACGCGCTGACCAAATACCCGCACCTCTTCGCGCCGCTCGACCTCGGCTTCACCAGTCTGAAGAACCGGGTGCTGATGGGCTCCATGCACACGGGCCTCGAAGACGTGCCCAACGCGGCGGAGCGGTTGTCGGCCTATTTCGCCGAACGCGCGCGCGGCGGAGTGGGCATGATCATCACCGGCGGCATCGCTCCGCACCCCACCGCGGGCCGAGGCGCCAAACTCACAAATCAGGCCGAGGCGGTCATGCACCGAACCGTCACTGACGCGGTTCACGCCGCCGACGCCGACGTGAAGATCTGCATGCAGATCCTCCATTCCGGACCTCTGGCTGGGACGCCGGACTGCGTCGCCCCTTCGCCAGTGAAGTCGCGCATCGGCGCCTTCGCGCCGAATGAACTCGACGAGGCGGGCATCGAGGAGCAGATCGCCGCCTTCGCCGGTTGCGCCGCCCTCGCCCGTCAGGCCGGCTACGACGGGGTCGAGATCATCGGCTCGGCCGGCTATCTGATCTCGACGTTCCTGGTCCAGAAAACCAATCTGCGCACCGATCGCTGGGGCGGGACCTGGGAAAACCGTATGCGCTTCCCGGTCGAGATCGTCCGGCGCACCCGCGCCGCGGTCGGCGACGATTTCATCCTCATCTTTCGCATCTCGGCGATGGACATGCTGGAGGAGGGCCTTTCCTGGGACGAGGTCGTCTCCCTCGGCAAGGCCATCGAGGCCGCCGGCGCCAATATCATCAGCACTCACTTCTGCTGGCACGAGGCCACGGTGCCGACAATCGCCACCATGGTGCCGCGCGCCGCCTTCGCCCAGGTGACCGGCCGCCTGCGCAAAGAGCTGTCGATCCCGATGATCACCTCAAATCGCATCAACATGCCCGATGTCGCCGAGGCCGTGCTTGCCGCCGGCCACGCGGATCTGGTCTCCATGGCTCGGCCGATGCTCGCCGATGCGGATCTGGTGAAAAAGACCCTCGAAGGTCGCGAAGACGAGATCAACACCTGCATCGCCTGCAACCAGGCGTGCCTCGACCATACCTTCACCGGCCGCCTGACCAGCTGCCTGGTCAATCCGCGCGCATGCCGCGAGACCGAGCTCGCCTATCCCCCCGTGAAGACCGCGCGGCGTATCGCCGTGGTCGGCGCCGGCCCGGCAGGGCTTGCCTACGCGACCACCGCCGCCGAGCGCGGCCACAAGGTCACGCTCTATGACGCCGCGAGCGAGATCGGCGGCCAGTTCAACCTGGCAAAACGCATCCCTGGAAAGGAAGAATTCAGCGAAACGCTGCGCTATTTCGGCCGCATGATCGAGGTGCTCGGCATCGATCTGAAGCTCGGTCGCCGCGCCGATGTGGCGGAGATCGAGGCCGGCGGATTCGACGAGGTCGTCATCGCCACCGGGATCGAGCCGCGAACGCCGCAGCTCGATGGCATCCATCACCCCAAGGCGGTGGGCTACATCGACGTCATTACCGGCAAGGCCAAGGTCGGCGACAAGGTCGTGATCATGGGCGCCGGGGGCATCGGCTTCGACGTCGCCGAACTGATCACCCACGCAGGCGTTTCCGCCGCGCTTGACGTCAATGTGTTCGCCAAGGAATGGGGCATCGATTTCGTCAACCACCCGCGCGGCGGCGTCACGGGGGTTGAGCCCATGGTGGCGAGCGCCCACCGCGAAGTGACGCTGTTGCAGCGCAAGACCACCGCTGTCGGCAAGACGCTCGGCCGCACCACCGGCTGGACGCACCGCATCACCCTGCAACGCCGAGGCGTCCGAATGATCGGCGGCGTCGACTATGTGCGCATTGACGATGAAGGCCTGCACACCCTGATCGACGGCAAGCCGGTTTTGTTTGACGCCGACACCGTGATCGTCTGCGCCGGCCAGCTGCCCTCGCGTAGACTCTACGATGACCTCGCCGCCGCCGGGATCAACGCCACTCTGATCGGCGGCGCCTATGAAGCTGTCGAGCTCGACGCCAAGCGCGCCATTAACCAGGCCTGCGAACTTGCCGCAGCGGCGTGAAGCGGCCCGCCTCGCAGGCAGGGAGATGCTCCACGCTTTCGGAATACAATGAAAATATTAAACCGGCTTGAAATGCGACAATACATGGTCAAAAACTTAACCATCTATTAACGCCAAGAGGCTGGAAGCGGCGCCCGTCCTCTTGTTACGGGGAGTCCAAATCGTGAGCTTTCACCGTCCGACCTTGAGGGGTCTAGCCGCCGCGCTCGCTGCGGGGGCCATGGCGAGTAGCGCTAGCGCGCTGACCATAAACGACTATTTCGACAGCTCGATCACCTCGAACGCCAACGCCGCGGCCATAGAATCGGCAATAACATTTTCGTCGAACCAGATCGCCTCGCAGTTCGGCAACAACATGTCGGTTGGCGTCTACTATGCCTATGTGAACGATCCATCTTTCCTCGGCGCTTCGGAAAGCACATTCTATTTTTACGACACCGCCAATTACAACTTGGACGCGGCGGCCTGGTCCGCGGCGAATCCGCAAAACACTGTGCTCTCCACCGGCCTGGCTCACGTCGCGGGAACAGATCAGAACCTGCTCATCACCGGCTCGGCCCTGCGTGCGATCGGCGATGCGGCGCCGGGTGGCTTTGATACGTCCGGCAACTTCACAGGCAACGGTCCCGTCGACACCGTGATCCTGCTCTCCAGCGCCTATGACCTCGTCTTTTCAGGCGCGGTGCCGACCTACGACGGCTCCAATCTCGCCTTCAGCGGCGTCGACACCATCGAACATGAGTTGACCGAAGCGCTCGGCGCCGGGGGCTCGGGCTCGAACCTCAACAACATCGCCTATCTGCAGAATGGCGGCACATTCGGTGATCCGGGGAAGGATGCATTTGTCGCCAGTTCGGTGGGCGTACTCGATCAATACCGGTATTCCGCGCCCGGCGTGCTCAGCTTTTCGACGGATCCGGCAGCCACCGCCTATTTCTCAATCGACGGCGGCGCGACGAATCTCGCGCAGTTCAATCAATACGCTCAAGGTGATTTTGCCGATTTCGGCCCCACGACCACCCCTTGCCCTGGTGGAGGCTACGGCGGCCCGATAAACCTGATCCAGTCGGCGTTCACCTGCAACAACGAACCCACGGTCGGCTTCAGCCGTTTCTCGCCATCGGGCGTCGAGCTGCAGCTACTGGGGTACAATGCCGTGCCCGAGCCAGCGGCGTGGGGCCTTTTGGTCGTCGGTCTGGGCGCGATCGGCGCCACCCTTCGTCGGCGCCGCACGACCGTCTTGGCGAACGCCTAGCCGGCGGTGCGCCGCGGCCATTGCAAGGCGGCGTCTACGGCGCCCGCACGTCGATACCCAGAGCGTCCAGCAGCTGGAACTGCTGCTCGGCGTTGATGATCAGGTCCTGGTAGGCGGCGACGCGGCGAAGATCGAGACCACTCAGCTCGGCGCCGCGAAGGTCCGCCCCGGTCAGGCGCGCGCCGTCGATGATCGCCTGAAAGAGGTCGGCGTCGGTCAGGTTGGCCTTTTCCAGTCTGGCGTTGGTGAGATCGGTCTCGCGCAGGCGCGCGCGTGAGAGATCGCAACCCTCCAGCATCGCCTCGGCCAGGTCGGCCAGTTCCAGATTGCTGCCGGCGAACGAGGCGTTTGTGCGAATGACGTTTCGCCCGTAGGCGCGGAAGAATCGCGCGCGGGGAAAACGCGCGCCCAACATCTGGCACTCGGCGAAAGCAACATCGAACAGTTCGGCGCCTTCAAAGTTGGCGTGGGTGAGGTCGCATTTGGTGAACCTGGCCGCCTCCAGCCGGGCGAACGCGAAACGAACGCCAGCCCGCGAAACGGAATCGGTCATCACGCATCGGGCGAAGCTCGCCTCGCGAGCGTCGGCATGAGCCAGGTCGCACCTGACAAACCGACAGGCCTCGAACCGGGCCTCGCGCATGTCGGCGGTCTTGAAGTCCACATCCACGAAATCACAGTCTTTGAACACGGCCTCGGTGAAATCGGCTTCCGCCCAACCAGCGCCTTCGAACCTTCGAGCATGCGAAATATCGCCCGGGCGCGGCGGCGCGGCCTCATCCACCGGCGCGGTCCCAGTAACGATAACGATAGGCTTCGCGGAATCCCGCCGCGGCGTAGAGCGGTATCGCCGGCGCGTTCTCGGCTTCGACCTGCAGCCAGGCCCAACGCGCATTCATCGCGTAGGCGCGGTTCAGCAGGGCGTTCAGTATGCGCCGCGCCAGGCCCCGGCGGCGGAAGTTGGGGTCTGTGCGCATGGCGAAGATCCCCGCCCACTCGCCTTCGACGGCGCAGGCGCCGATCGCCGCGGTGACACCATCGATCTCGCAGCGCGCAATGGCGCGGGGGCGTGGCACGCGGTCCAAGGTCTCCAACCGCTCTCGCGTGTCCTCCGGATCGTTGGCCGTCGCGGCGAACACGATCGCGAAGGCCGCCCCGACCTCGGCGTCCAATATGACACTCGGTTCGGAGCCCGGGCACGTTTGGCCAACCATCATGATCGTCTCGGTCCGTGGCCGGTATCCCCGCGCCGCGAGCCGCCGGCTCAGGTCCGTTGGCGCGCGTGCGGTCTCGACGATCTTGAAGAGCGGTGGCAGTCCGCGCGCGGCGTACCAGGCTTCCGCCCGCGCGATCGCCCGGTCGGGCGACATGCCCGGATCGCTCAGCGGCCAACAGGCGTTTATCCGGCCCGAATGCCCCGAGGACGCATTGAGCGCCCAGCCGCCGAGCATCTCGGTGTGGGCCGCCGGCCACGCTCGCGCCGACACCCGCTCGAGCCCGCGCGGATCGGCCGAAGGCGCCGCGTCCGTCATCCGCCGGCGAGCAAGGCGTCAACCACGGCCCTGGCGTCCGATCCCGACCAGTCGGCGCCGCCAGTCAGGCGCGCGCGCTCGACGCCCTTGGGGTCATATATGATGGTGGTCGGCATACCCTCGACCACCGGCTTGAAGGCGAAGGCGATGGCGTAGGTCGGCTCGGTGTAGAAAGTCAGCGGCGGGTTGCGGCCGATGAATGCGCGCCCGGCGGCCTCATCATCTCCCTTGCCGACGCTGATCGGCACAACCGCGACCGCCTTGCCCGCATAGGCGGCTTGGAGTTTGGCCAAGCTGGGGATCTCTTCCTTGCAGGGGGCGCACCAGTTGGCCCAAAGGTTGACGATAGCGACCTTTCCCTTGAACTCGGCCAGGGTATGACTGGCGCCCGCCGCATCCTTGAAGGGTATGGCTGGAGCGGTCTCGGGACTCGGTGTCAGCTCCAGCTTCGCCATCGCCCCCCTGGCGGCCGATTTCAGATCGGTGGGCGTGTTGGAACAGGCGGCCACCATCGCTAGAAGGGCGCCCAGGCCCCCGATGGCGAGCGCGCGTGTCCGGCGCGGCGTTTTTCGGGGCGTGAGGATTTCGAACATATGACCCAGGACTCCGGAAAGGCCGGCCATTCTCTATGGGGCGGACGCTTCGCCGCCAAGCCCGCCGAGTTGATGCGGCGTATCAACGCCTCGATCGACGTCGACAGGCGCCTGGCCGGAGAGGATCTGGCGGGATCGTGCGCCCACGCCGCCATGCTCGCCGCCCAGGGAATCATTTCCGCGGAAGACGAGCAGGCGATTCAGGCGGGGCTCGAAAGGATCGGCCAGGAGATCGCGGCCGGCGATTTCGAGTTCCGCGAAGACCTGGAGGACATCCACATGAATGTGGAGTCGCGACTGACCGAACTGATCGGCCCGGCAGCCGGTCGGTTGCACACGGCCCGCTCGCGCAACGATCAGGTCGCGTTGGACTTCCGGATGTGGGTCAGGGGCGCCTGCGAACGCTCGGCGGCGCAGATCCGCGACCTGCAGCGGGCCCTGGTCCTCCGAGCCGAGCAAGGCGCGGACACGATCATGCCCGGGTTCACTCATCTGCAGCCGGCGCAGCCGGTCACCTTCGGCCATCATCTTATGGCTTATGTGGAGATGTTCGGCCGCGACGCCGCGCGCTTCGACGACGCCCGCGCGCGCATGAACGAAAGCCCTCTTGGGGCCGCCGCGCTGGCAGGCACCTCTTTCCCAATCGATCGCCAGGCGACCGCGAAGGCGCTCGGCTTCGATCGGCCGACCGCGAACTCGCTCGACAGCGTCTCGTCGCGGGATTTCGCGCTTGAGGCGCTCTCGGCGGCCACGATCTGCGCCACGCATCTCTCCCGCCTCTCCGAAGAGATCGTGCTGTGGATGACCCCGGCGTTCGGCTTCATTTCACTGTCCGACGCCTTCACCACCGGCTCATCGATCATGCCGCAGAAGCGCAATCCGGACGCCGCCGAGCTGATCCGCGCCAAGGTCGGCCGCATCCTGGGCGCGCTGACCAGCCTGACGGTGATGATGAAGGGTCTGCCGCTCGCCTATGGCAAAGACATGCAGGAAGACAAGGCGCCGACCTTCGAGGCGTTCGACGCTCTTGAGCTCAGTCTGCTCGCGATGACCGGCATGATCGGCGACCTGACACCGAAGCCGGCCGCCATGGCCGCGGCGGCCGGGGCGGGGTTCTCCACGGCCACCGATCTCGCCGACTGGCTGGTGCGGCGGCTGAACCTGCCCTTCCGCGAAGCCCATCATGTCACCGGACGGGCCGTGGCTCGGGCCGAGACGATGAGCCTGGATCTTTCAACATTGCCGATCGAAGAGCTTCGGGGGCTGGACGGCCGGATCACACCCGAGGTCTACGACGTGCTCACCCCCGCCGCCTCGGTGGCGAGCCGTGTCAGCCATGGCGGAACCGCGCCGGCGCAAGTGCGGCTGCAGGCCGCGAAGTGGAAGGCGCGCCTGGGTTAGGTGGGAAAGACGCCCGCTCGGCTGAGCGATGAGACCGGCGGCTTGCCGATCTTCTCACCGATCCAGTGGGCGGTCTCGATCAAGGCGTCGATATCGAGCGCCGTTTCGAACCCAGCGCGGCGCAGCATCCAGGCGAGGTCTTCCGTCGCGACATTACCGGTGGCGCCGGGAGCGAATGGGCAGCCTCCCAGACCGCCGCAGCTCGAGTCCAGGACCCTGACACCCGCCTCCACGGCGGCGTAGGCGTTCGCCAGTCCCGCGCCCCGCGTATCGTGGAAGTGCGCGCGCAGACGAACCTCCGGCGCTTCAGCCTTGACCCGCAGGAAACGCTCTCGCACCGCCCAGGGGTCGGCGGCGCCGATCGTGTCCGCCAGGGCCAGTTCGTCGACGCCTTCCTCACCGGCGGCGCGGGCGATTGCGGCCACGCGTTCCAGCGGCACCTCGCCCTCGAAGGGACACCCGAACGCCACCGAGATCGTCACGGTGATCGCCGGCCCGCCCTCCTGCCGCCGTCGCGTTGCGATGCGGCGCATCATGGCGATCTGCTCGTCAACGTTTGCGCCCTGGTTGCGGATTCCGAAGGCGTCGGAGGCGCAGACCGTGACGTTGGCTTCGTCGCAGCCGCACGCGACAGCCCGGTCCCAGCCTCGTTCGTTGAGCACCAGTCCGATCCGGCGGCGGTCGGCGCTTCGCGGCACGGCGGCCATGACCTCCTCCGCGCCCGCCATTTGCGGCACGCGTTTGGGATTGACGAACGACACGGCCTCGATCCGCCGGACACCGCAGGCCTCCAGCCTTTGAATGAACGCGACCTTGTCCTCGGCGCTGACGATCGCCTTTTCATTCTGCAGGCCGTCGCGGGGACCGACCTCGACGATCTCGATCGCGGTCATCGCTGGCCTGGCGGTCATTTGCGTTTCGTTCCCTCGTTGAGACCAAGAAACAGAACCAAGGTTTCGCGCCGGCCGTTGGAATAGTCCAGACCCGAGACCCGTCCGGCCTCGCGCGCGCGCAAACCGCGGTCCGCCAATTCCGACTTGAAACGCGTGACGACGGCCGCCTCCACGAGGGCGGGCCGGTGTTCGGCGATCGCGTCCGCGGCGTCCTCGACTCCGCCGAGCTGGGTGTCCGCGCCGAGAAGGAAGACGATGCTTGGTTCGGCGTATCCGGTCACGGCGACCGGGCTTGGCGTCAGACCTTGCCAGGGGGAAGCGCCGACGCGCACCAGCAGATCAGCCGCCCTCGTCGAGAGCCACAACGGACGCAGCGCCGGCGCCAGACCGCCGGCCACCGCGCCATGCCCCAGCGCCGCGAGAACGCAAGCGCAAACCACCGCCAGGGCCGGCCGGCGAAGCCAAAGAAACACCGCGCCGCCGCCTGCCGCCGCGAAAAACAATGCGGCCGCGAGGTACGCCCAGAATGCCCCCGAGGCGTCATCCAACCCGGACATCGCCCAGATCCCGATTGAGGCGAAGACTGCGGCCATTGCCAGACACAGGCCCCCGCCGACCCACCTGACCCATGCGAGCTCGGCGAGGCGTAGCTTCGGCGGCGGTGGCTTTCGCGCCTCCAACGCCCTGGCCATGAGCCAGGCCGCCGCCCCGAGCAGGGGCAGGACATAGTGGATCAGCTTCGTGGGCGCGGCTTCGAAAACGAGCCAGCTGGGGATCAGCCAACATAAGGCGAAGCGCACCCCGGGCTCCGCTCGCTCGCGCCAGGCTGTCAGCGCGCCCGCGGGCGCCAATAGCACCGCAGGAAACATCAATAGAGGGAAAAGCAGGAGGTAGAAGCCGGGCGGCTCCCCGTGACCCTCAGAGCCTCCAGCGATCTTCGCGGCCAGATCATGACCCAACGACGCGGTCCAGAACGCGCCATCGGTCGCGACCGTGATCGCCAGCGCCCAAGGCCCGACGATCCCCGCCATGATGATCAGCCCCCACCCCCAGCCGAGGCGCCGAACCCATGCCGCCTTCCGATCCCACGCGCAAAGCGCCAGCAGGCATAGCGCCACGACCATCGGACCGATGGGCCCCTTGACCAGGACCGATAGCGTCAAGCCGACCCAAAAAAGCACCTTGGTCCGGCGCCGCGCGGTCGCACCCCCCCTCAGAGCCAGGTACAGTCGGCAAAGCGCGGCCATCGCCAAGGTTGTCGCGCCGCACAGCACGGCGTCGGTCGCCGCGATCGCCGCTTCGGTCGACAACATGAAGCTGGTCGCCAGCATCGCCCCGGCGGCGAAGGCCGATCCAGGCGATAGAAAACTCGCTGCGCCCCACACGCAAGCCGCCGCCGCCAACATCGCCCCCAGCATCGATGGCAGCCGATAGGCCCAGATCTCGCGGCTTTCAGCGCGCGAGACCACGCTCACGGCGGCGGCCTGAAGCCAGTAGACGCCGATCGGCTTCTTCAGTCTCGGCGCATCCTGGAAGTGAATGGTCACGAAGTCGCCGGTTTCCAGCATCTGCGCGGTGGCCTCGGCGTACCGCGCTTCGTCGCGGTCCAGGGGCGGCAGGGCGAGGGCGCCAGGCAGCGCGGCCAGCAGCGCCACGCCCGCCGCCATCGCCGGGCCCCGCCAGCCGCTGGTCACGGCGTCAAGACGTGTCTCGAAGCTCATGCGGCGTAGCTAGCATGATCCGGGTCATGGTGAAGGTCTGTCATCCCGCCGCGTGGGAACCGGCGGGCTCTGACATCGACTAACGCGTTCCAAGCTGTTGCGAAGGAGGACTGGTTTTTGAAGTCAATCCGGCTCTAAGAGCGGGGATGGATCCACAAGAGACGCCGGCGCGCCCCTCGCACCAAAAAATTTCGATCGTTGTACCGGTTCTCAACGAGGCCGGTGCGGTTGAATCGCTCGCGCGAGAAATCGCCGACGCGTTTTCTGGCCGGGATCACGAAATCATTTTTGTCGATGATGCGAGCGCTGACGACACGGCGGCAAGGCTCGGCGCCCTGCAAGGCGAGCTTGGCCAGCTTCGAGTCATTCGCCACCGGCGCAACGCTGGGCAGAGTCGCGCCATCCGCACCGCGGTCCTGGCGGCCCGCGGCGAGGTCATCGTCACCCTTGATGGCGACGGCCAGAACGATCCCGCTGACGCGCCTCGTCTGGTGGACATCCTCATGGCCGCGCCGGCCAAGGTGGCCATGGTGGGCGGAGAGCGCCGCCAGCGGCGCGATTCGGCTTCCAAACGCTGGGCGTCATATTGGGCGAACGGCATTCGCATGCGGTTATTGAACGATGGGGCCGCCGACACTGGGTGCGGTCTGAAAGTCTTTTCACGATCCGCGTTTCTTGAACTACCTTATTTTGATCACATGCACAGATATTTGCCAGCTTTATTTCTGCGTGATGATCATGGTATAGTTTTCGAAGAGGTCAATCATCGCTCCAGAACAACCGGTACTTCGAAATATAACAATATTAACCGCCTTGCATCGGCCATATTTGATTTGGCTGGGGTCTTGTGGCTTAGGGCGCGCGCCCGCAAACCTGGCGAGGTAGTGGAAACACCCTATTCCTGATCAGGATCGCTGCTGCTAAGGTTCGGAAATGCTGGCGGCTCTTCCTCTGTTGCTGCTCCCGGTCACCGCCTACGCGGCCTTGGCCGTTTCCCTGGGCGGCGGCTTCGACAACATATTCGCGGCCGCGCGACTGTCGGCGCCGCTGTTTCAGCTGCCGACCCGCGGCGGCGGCAGCTGGCCGGTCAGCACGACCGACCTTCTCCTTGCCGTCGCGATCGTGATCGCCTTCCTCGAACTGATAAAAGGTTTCGACGACCGCCGTATCGCCGTCACCAACCATGTTCTCTCCATTGCTCTCTTCCTGGCCTGCCTGGCGGCCATGCTCTATGAGCCCGCCTTCGACACGTCGGCGTTTTTCATGCTGACCCTGCTCGTCTTGCTCGACATGGTCGCCAGCATCAGCATGACGATCACCGACGCGCGCCAATCCTCGCCCTTCTAGGGTCGACTGGCGTTCCAGCGCTCGCGCCTTGAATTCAATGAGTCCAACGGGCGAGCCAATCGGCGACCGCCTGAGGCTTCATCGACCGGGCGTCGTCCAAGGCCTCGGTATGGCCAGCGTCCAGTAATTTTCCGCGCGAATCGACAATCAGAAGGCTGGGCACGCCAGTGACGCGATCAACGCCCCAGCGCGCGGGGATGTCGAGATTGCGATTCATGTGGCCGACATCGACAAAGACGACCACGTAGTGGGCCTCAACAAACGCCGCCACCTCGGGCAGAGCCATGATAGCGGCTAGGATGCGACAGTCCGGACACCAGTTGCCGCCGAGATCCACAAGCAGAAGCTTGTTTTCCGTTTTGGCGCGTGCACGCGCGCTCGCCACGTCGGCCCTGGCGTCGGCCGTGAAATCATAAGGGTAGGGAAGCGGCGTTGGCAGGCCGCGAAGATCACCGATCGACACTCTTGGGGCGATCGAGGCCGCCGCGGCCCCCGCCAGCGCCGACGCGACCAGAAGGGCGCGGACGACGTCGGCTAGCGTCACCAATCAGCCGGCTTTCGCGGGCGCCGTCTCCGCGGTCTTGGCGGGCGCGGCGCCCGTGGCCGCCTTCGGGTCAGTCGCGCCTGCCGGCGTCGCCGCCGCGGCTCCGGCCGCCGGCGCCGCTGCCTTGGGGTTGGGCGCCGGGATCGGCAGATTCGACCCCAAGGTGTGCAAATAGGCGATCACATTGATTCGATCCTGCGGCGATTTTATGCCAGCGTAGGTCATCTTGGTGCCGTCAACATAGGACTGCGGCGATTTCAGAAACTCGTAAAGGTGCTGATAATCCCAGGCGGGAATCTTGCCGCCTTCGGCGACCATACCGGCGGAATAAGCGAACCCGGCGTGGGACCCTGGCTTGCGGCCTTCAACGCCATACAGGCCGGGGCCGATAGAGCCGTTCGCGCCGGATGCATCAAAGCTGTGGCACGCCAAACAGGCCGTCGTCTTGGCTTGACCTGCTGACACATCGGCGGTCTTCAGCACAGTGCCCCAATCGGGCGGCGTATCGACATCCGCCCCACCGCCGCCGGTGTCGGCGGCCACGGCGATGATGTAGCCCGGCTTGGCCGGAGGCGCCTTCTCGAAAACCATGGGGGTCACCACCTCCAGGCCCGCGATGACCAGCCCCGTCGCCAGAGCGGCGCCGAAGATCATATTGTTGGAAAGGTCGCTCATCCTGAAACCTTAAACCCGTTGGTGTCTGGACGCCGAACGACGACGGCGTCGCCCCGTTTCGGCCCCGTGTTGCCTCGCGGTGTCATACACGCTACCGGCGCACGTGCAACCGGAAGCCGCCGCGTTCGTGCACACAAGCCGGATTCATGAAGCCAATTGTGATTATCCCCGCTCGCATGGCGGCCCGACGCCTGCCTGGGAAGCCCTTAGCAAACATCGGCGGCGAATCGATGATCGTGCGCGTCTGGCGTCAAGCCCTGGCCGCCGGCGTGGGGCCGGTGGCCGTGGCGGCGGGCGATCAGGTCATTTGCGACGCAATCGCGGCGGTCGGTGGCCAGGCGGTGCTTACCGACCCCAACCTACCCAGCGGCTCGGACCGTGTCTTGGCCGCCATGGCGGCTCTGGACCCCGCAGGACGGCATGATGTCGTGATCAACCTCCAGGGCGACATGCCATTCGTGTCGCCGGGGATCCTTGTCGATTGCGCCACGCTGCTGGCGCGGAAGCCGGAATGCGACATCGCCACCGTGGTCGCCCAGGAGTCTAGCGCCAAGGATCGAACGAACGCCGATGTCGTGAAAGCGATCCTGGCCATGAATCCCGACGGTCGCGCCGGACGGGCGCTTTATTTCACCCGCTCCACGCTTTGGGGTGAAGGGCCTGTCTGGCGCCACATCGGTATCTATGGCTATCGCAGCGCCGCGCTGCGGCGCTTCAACGCGGCAGAGCCATCACCGTTGGAACGCCGCGAAAATCTTGAGCAGCTTCGCGCACTGGAGATGGGTCTGACGATTTGGGCGGCCGTCGCCAATCAGGCGCCGATCTCGGTCGACACCCCCGCGGACCTCGCCGCCGCCGAACTCGTCGCGCGACGTGCCCAAAGAGATGGCTGAGTCATGACCCAAAGACCGAGGATTGCTTTCCAGGGCGCACTGGGCGCGAACGGGCACGAAGCCTGTCAATCCCATTTCCCGAGCCATGAGCCCACACCTTACGCCACCTTCGAGGACGCATTTGACGCCACCCGATCGGGCGAGTGCGACCTGGCGCTCATACCGGTGGAGAATTCGATCGCGGGTCGGGTCGCCGACGTGCACCATCTCCTGCCCTCATCGGGCCTGAAGATCATCGGAGAACGGTTCAAGCCGATCCGGTTTCAGCTGATGGCCAATCGGGGCGTCAAACTGGCCGAGATCAAGACCGTGGTCAGCATGCCGATCGCACTGGGCCAATGCCGCCGCGCATTGCGCAAGCTGGGCGTGGCCACCGAGCCGGCGGGCGACACGGCCGGCGCGGCCAAAGCCTTGGCCGAAAAACCCGATCGGAGCCGCGCGGCGATCGCGCCGGCCCTCGCGGCCGAGCTCTACGGCCTCGATATTCTGCTCCGCGACATCGAGGACGAAACGCACAATACGACGCGGTTTCTGGTGATGACGGCGCGCGTCGATCCGCCGATGCCCCCCGGGGGCGCCGACTGCGTCACCAGCTTCGTCTTCCGCGTGCGCAACATTCCCGCGGCCCTCTACAAGGCCATGGGCGGCTTCGCCACCAACGGGGTCAACATGACCAAGCTGGAAAGCTACATGGAAAACGGCGTGTTCGCCGCCACCCTGTTCTACGCCGAGGTGGATGGCAGACCAGACGACGCCAATCTCAAGCTCGCCTTTGAAGAACTCTCGTTCTTCAGCGACCACCTGGAAGTGCTCGGCGTGTTTGAGGCCGATCCGTACCGCAAGGTTCGCCCCGCCGCCTAGGCTGTCGCCTCGGCCAGGGCTGTGAGCGCTCCACGAACGGCGTCTGACCATTGCGGTGTCGCCATGATGTCCTCGTACGACACCTTGCGTCCAAGAAAGGGCAAGACGACACCTTCCGGCGGAGCGAGCCTGGCCGACATTGTGCGAAAGATCTCAAGCAGCTGACTATGCGCATGCGATGAGAGCGCCGAGGCGTTGACCACGGCCACGGGCGTGCCGTCGAATCTTGGGTCGCCGACAAGCCAGTCGAGGGCGTTCTTAAGCACCCCTGGCACGCCATGGGCATATTCGGGGCTGCATATCAGAAGGCCATCGGCGGAATGGACCCGGTCCCGCCACGCCGCGGCGGCCGCGGGGATGTCCGCGCTGTCGAGGTCGGGGTTGAAGAACGGCAAACCCGGAAGGCCGTCGAACGTCGCGAGCGTCATCGTCGGCGGCGCGAGGTCGATGGCCGCGCGGAGCACCTCCCCGTTTGAGGACACGGCTCGCAGGCTGCCGCAAACGCCGAGGATTGTTAGGGAGCGCGCCATTTCCCGCTAGCTGACACGGATTCGCGCCTCGAGGAAAAGCGGCGCGGCGGTTGTCGGATTCCCGACCCCTACAGTTGCTTGGCGGTCCCACTCGCGGTCCAGGCGCCTTCCGCCCAGGCCTTGATCAGCTGACTGGCGATGGCCATCGTCCCCGGCGCCTTGGCGTCGGCCAGCTTGCCGGCCAGCATATCGAGGGTTTCGGCGCGGGTGAGCCACCGCACCTCTTCAAGTTCAGTCTGATCGGCGACCGCGTCGTCGTTCTCGACCTCGGCGATCAGGCCGATCATCAGCGACGAAGGATAGGGCCAGGGCTGGGTCGAATGGTAGTGTACGCGCGTGGTCTTGAGCTTGGCTTCCTCCCAGAGTTCTCGGGCGCAGGCCTCCTCGATCGTCTCGCCCGGCTCAAGAAAGCCGGCCAGCGCCGAATACATGGCCTTCGGCCAGATTTTCTGTCGTCCGACCAGGCAACGCTCGCCTTTCACCGCTAGCATGATCACCACTGGATCGGTCCGCGGGAAGTGTTCGGAATTGCAGGCGGGGCAAACGCGCTTCCAACCCGCGTCGGCGGGCCGGGAGGGTTGGCCACAAGCGGCGCAAAACAGGTGGCGTCGGCGCCATTCGAACATCGACTTTGCGGTGGCCAGGATCGCCGCCTCCGCGCCCGGCAGGGTCAGGGCGATCATGCGCAGGTCCTCGAATCGGCCAAGGCCCTGCAGCGGTCCGTCGGCCGGATCGGTCTGGTCTTCCAGATCGACGGCGAATACGGGCGCTTCATTCCACAGTCCCAGGAACAGAAGCCGCTCATGGCCGCCGGACATCTGCGCGGCCGCCCTGGCGGGGATGTAGGCGATCTGCACGCCGCCATCCTTGGCCGTCTCAACCATGGGTTTGCCGTTCCAGATGACAACGCTGAGGCCATCGTCGGCGGCGATTTTCTGGGCGATCCAATCGGTGTCGGGCCTTCGATCGCTGGCGCGATCCAGCGGGTTTCCGGCGAAGGTGTTGGTGAAACTGTCTAGGGCCATGGCCGAACCTCATAAGGCGCCAATAGCGATCCGTCATCGGGGCAATCGGGTTCGCCCGTTTGCATCGTGTCTTTGTCTCCCTAACGCCGGGCGCGGCGGTCCGGCCGCTTGCCCCCCTGCGCGGACCGCAACGTCGAGGCGCCCGCCAACTCGGGTTTCGGGCGATCCTCCTTTAGGACATGAACGCCGCTTGCGCCGGACCGCCGCACGCGCGATATACGGCGTGGAGATCGGCGATGGGCGGAGGCCTCGCCAACCCGGTCAGGTCCGGAAGGAAGCAGCCGTAACGAGTTTTCCTTCGGGTCGTCCGTCGGTCTCCACCGCTTCTCACCTCGCAGGCCGATGACCGAACAGGACTCCGCGCTCGACATCGATTCCGCCGAGCGCGACGAGGCGACGAGCGACATGTTTGGCGGCGGCGCCGAAGCGACCACCAAGGCGCCCTACACCGTCATCGCCCGGAAGTACCGGCCCCAGAACTTCGATGATCTGATCGGTCAGGAAGCGATGGTGCGCACGCTGAAAAATGCGTTCACCCTCAATCGGATCGCCCACGCCTTCATGCTGACGGGCGTTCGCGGGGTCGGCAAGACGACAACCGCGCGCCTGATCGCGCGGGCGCTCAACTATGAGTCCGACACCGTCCACCAGCCGAGCATGACGGATCTGGCGGTCGAGGGACGCCATTGCCGCGCCATCGTCGAAGGACGGCACCTGGACGTCCTGGAGCTGGACGCCGCCAGCCGCACCAAGGTGGAGGACATGCGCGAGTTGCTCGAGGGCGTCAGGTACGCCCCCGTCGAAGCGCGCTACAAGGTCTACATTATCGACGAAGTGCACATGCTGAGCACCAACGCCTTCAACGCCCTGTTGAAGACGTTGGAAGAGCCGCCGCCGCACGCCAAGTTCATTTTCGCGACGACCGAGATCCGCAAGGTGCCCGTGACAATCCTGTCGCGATGCCAGCGGTTCGACCTGCGCCGCGTCGAGCCCGATATCCTGATCGCCAGTCTCTCGGCGATCGCCGACGCCGAGGGCGCGCGGATCGAGCCCGAGGCCCTGACGCTGATCGCCCGCGCGGCGGAAGGGTCGGTGCGGGATTCTCAGTCCCTGCTCGACCAGGCCATCGTCCAGACATCGGACGGTGAGGTGATTACCGCGGCGGCCGTCCGCGACATGCTGGGCCTGGCGGACCGGTCGCGGACGATCTCCCTGTTCGAGGCGGTCGCCCGCGGCGCGCCCGCCGAAGCGATCGCGACATTCCGGGAGCTCTACGGCGTCGGCGCCGATCCGGCGGTCGTGATGCTCGATCTGCTCGACCATGCCCACGGCGCCTTGGTCACCAAGGTCGTCGGCCTCGATGGCCTGACCTTGCCCAAGGATCAGATCGCGCGACTTGCGGCGCTTGGCGCCACGGTGCCGCCCGGATCGCTCAGCCGCCTTTGGCAGATGATGCTCAAGGCCCTGGAGGAGGTTCGCCGAGCGCCGGACCCTGCGGCGGCCATGGACATGGCCCTGATCCGCTTCGCCTACGCGGCCGACTTGCCTGGCCCGGAAGAGGCGCTCGCGACATTGCGTGGCGGCGACCTGCCGGCTGGCGGCGGCGGCCGGACCCCGTCGGCGCCCCGCGGTTCCGGGGGAGGCGCCCAGGCGCTCGCCGCCGCGCCAATGCCAGAAGCGGCGCCCACGCCGAGCTTGCCCAGATCATTCGACGATCTGGTGCGATTGGCGGAAGCCAATCGCGACGTTGCGTTGAAATACGACCTGGAAAAGTTCGTGAAGCCCGTGAGCTTTCGCCAGGGCGCCATAACCTATGAGGCCGCGCCCGGCGCGCCTTCCAATCTGCAGCAGAGGCTGGTGGCGCGGCTGAAGGAGTGGACCGGCCAGCCTTGGCTGGTCGCCACCGATCAGGGCGGAGGCGAGACCGCGCGCGAGCGGCAGACGCGCGCCGAGGCGCAGGCCTTCGAGGACGCGCTGACTGAACCCTTCGTGAAGGCGGTGATGGAGGCATTTCCCGGAACCGAGATTCTGTCGGTTCGGCTGCCCTCCGCGCCGGAGACCACGGCCGTCGAGGCCGACGAGGATGAGGACTAGGAATTGAAGGATCTCGGCGCCCTGATGAAACAAGCCCAGGCCATGCAGGAAAAGCTGCAGGCCGCGCAGGCCGAACTGGCCCGCGCCGAGCTTGAGGGCGTTTCCGGGGCCGGCATGGTGCGCGTGACCCTGCGCGGCGACGGCGCCATGGCGCGAATGGCCATCGACGATAGCCTGCTCGTCAGCGGCGAGGGCGAACTCCTGAGCGATCTGATCCTCGCCGCCCACGCCGACGCCCGGCGAAAGCTGGAGTCTCGCCAGGCCGACGTCATGCGCGATGTCGCCGGGCCATTGGCGGGCTTGCCGGGGATGCCGAAGTTTTAATGAGCAGGCCTGTGGGCAGGGACGACGTTTGTCTTACCGCCCTATCCCCGCTTTCGCCTCACCTGGACGCCGGCGATCGAGATCAAGGACTCAACGCAATCGCGGATCGAATCGTCCAAAGGCCGAAAGGTGACGCCGATGGCGGCGCGGATGCGGTCATTGCGCAACTCGCAACCGGCCCAGATGGCGCGGAACTCCGCCTCGCGCGCCTTGATGCGATCGGGGAAGGGGTCGGTGACCGACGGCGTGGCATGGTTCAGCTCGGGCAGCAGGCGGGCGATGTCAGCGCAGATATCCTCGACGTTGCGCGCGTCGGTTGACCACGAGATATACCGATCACCGTTCTTCACATCGACGCTCTCCAGGAGGCCGATGTGGCACGCCGCGTCGTCGCGGACGTCCACGGTCATCCAGGGCCGATAGGCTCCGGTCTGTGGATACTCGCCCAGGAGCATGCCCTCGATAAGGTGCTGCCACGGGCCCATGTCCTTCTGGTGCGCCGACTGGATCGGTCCGAGGTTGTCGCCGGGACAGCAGGTGATCGCGTCCCAGGCGCCGCTCTGATCGGCCGCGTCGGCGAAGGCGCGTTCAGCGATCAGCTTTGACATGGAATAACCCTGCCCGCGATCGGGCGTTCGGCGCGGATTCAACTCGTCCGGATAACGGTCCTCATAGAACACCGGCCGACGCACCACTTCCTGCAGGTCCGCCTCCGAAATGACCGCGGCGATGCTTGAGGTGACAACGACGCGCGTGACGCTGCCTGAGCCGTTCACGCTGGCGATGACGTGCGCGCACACCCGGCTCACATAGTCATGGTCGTTGTAGTCGCTGACGTGGGATATATGGGCCAGGCCATGACAGCCCTTCAGGATGTCGTCGAGACAGCCGTCCTGATCGAGATCGGCCGCGTGCAATGTAAGACGCCCCGACGCATAGCCCGGCATCGCCTTGAGAAAGTCGGTCCGCTTGGGATCATCGACGTTGCGCACGCAGGCGCGGACACGATAGCCCTTGTCCAGGAGTTGCCGCACGACCCAACCGCCGAGATACCCGGCCGCGCCGGTAACGGCCACAGTTCCGCGTTTAGGGATGGGGGCCATGGGGTTTCTCTCCGATTTGTCTTTGGTTTGCGGTGGGAGGTAGCACGGCCGGACCCGAGGTGACCATCGCTGCGGCGACCCCTTGGCGCTCGCCTGCTTGCGTCTTGGCCACGGCCGGACCTCCACGGCCCGGAGTGTCTCCGCGTCCTACCGGCGCGGCCGATCCAACATCCGCCGCCGCCAGCGCCGCGCCATCCGCCAACGCTTGGGTACAATCATGCGTTCGAACCGCAGCAGCTGTTGCCACGCCACCGGGAACACCTCCGGCTCGCGGCGCAGCAGCCGGCGGATTGGGAAGATGACTTTTGGGTGTCGCCTCTGCAGGCCGATGAACTGGCGGCGGGCGTGCAGCGACGTGCGCAAAACAATGATCAGTCCGGCGATCAGGAAAGGCAAACCGAGGTGGCCGGGGAGTAAAGCGCCTGGCACGCCGACCACGATCAGGCACCAGCCCAGAGCCAGCAAGGCGTAACGCGCGACCCGATCGAGAAGGGTTCTCGGTCGGCGGTGGGGATCGGCGCGGGCTTGCGTGACTGTGGACATCTGAAAAGTGTGGCGTCGCCGACGCCGCCCCAAAAGCGTCGTCTCGACCGCCTTCACATAGGGCCGTTGGGCCGCGCCGCGCCAGGGCGCCGCGCGGCTTTCTTTTGCGCGCCGCAAAGCTTTCGGCGCGGTGTTGCAAGGGAGACGCGAAGCCTTCCCCTGCGTTGCCCGTTATGCGTCGACGGGTGTCCAGCGCAGCCTGGGCTTGCGGGCGGCGGCGGTCTCGTCCAGCCGCCGCATGGGCGCGGCCACAGGGGCCGACCTGAACCGCTCGACATCGCCCGCTTTCGCCGCCCCGGCGAGCGTCAGCAAGGTGTCGCAGAACCTGTCGATCTCGCCTCGCGGCTCGGTCTCGGTCGGCTCAATCAGCATGGCGCCGTGGACCACCAGCGGGAAATACATCGTCATTGGGTGGAAGCCGGCGTCGATCATGGCTTTGGCGAAGTCCAGTGTGGTGACGCCCGTCCCCTCAAGCCATTCGTCGTCGAACAGCGCCTCGTGCATGCACGGTCCTTCGGGGAACGGTGCGCTCATCACGCCAGAGAGCCGCGCCTTGATATAGTTGGCGTTGAGAACGGCGTCTTCGGCCACCTGCCGCAGGCCGTTGGCGCCATGACTGAGCATATAGGCCAGGGCCCTCACATACATTCCCATCTGGCCATGGAACGCGCAGATGCGGCCCTGGCTCTCCGCGGCGGCGGCGATGCTGTGCTCGATCAGCGCGAGTCGGTCGCCTTCAAACGTAAGCCACGGTGTCGGCGCGTAGGGCGCCAACGCCTCGCTGAACACGACTGGCCCTGCCCCCGGCCCGCCACCCCCATGGGGCGTCGAAAAGGTCTTGTGCAAATTGATGTGCATGGCGTCGACGCCGAGATCCGCGGGCCGCACCTTGCCGACAATGGCGTTGAAGTTGGCGCCGTCGCAATAGAAATACGCCCCGGCCGCATGAGTCAGGCGGGCGATCTCGACGATATCTCGCTCGAAGAGGCCGCAGGTGTTGGGATTGGTCACCATCACCGCCGCGACGTCCGGGCCAAGTTGGGCGGCGAGGTCGGCGATATCCACCCGGCCCTCGTCAGTCTGGCCAATTTCACGGACAGCGTAACCGACGAGAGCGGCGCTGGCCGGGTTGGTTCCGTGAGCCGAGGTTGGGGTCAGCACTGTTCGGCGGGCGTCGCCGCGCGCTTCATGGGCGGCGCGGATCGCCAGCAGGCCGCAGAGCTCGCCATGGGCGCCCGCCTTGGGCGGCAACGCCACCGCCGACATGCCGGTGAGAGTCTTCAGCCAGTGGGCCAGCTCGCCCATCAGGGCCAGGGCGCCTTGCACCGTCGAGATCGGCTGCAGAGGATGGATGTCGGCGAAGCCGGGCAGGCGCGCCATGCGCTCGCCAAGCCGCGGGTTGTGCTTCATCGTGCACGAGCCAAGGGGGTAGAGCGCCAGGTCGATGGCGTGATTCTTCTGCGACAGGCGCACATAGTGGCGCATTGTCTCAGGCTCGGTCAGCCCCGGCAGGACGGGCGCGGCGGACCGGGTCAGACCCGCGAGGTCCCGGCACGTCAAATCGTCCTCTCCGTCGAGGTCGAAGTCGACCCCGGTCTCGCCCCAACGATTCAACTCGAAGATCAGGGGTTCATCCTGCGCCAACCCCTTGCCGAACGCCGCGACGGGATGCAGGTCGCTGTCGGCTTCGGGTCGCGTCGGGCGTCCCACGGCTGTCATGCTCACGCGGCGATCTCCTCTTTGAGAGCGATCGCCAGCGCGGCGATGTCCTCGACCGTGGTGGTTTCCGTGGCGCAGACAAGCAGCACATCGTCCAGTCCCGCCGTCGGCTCCAGACGTGAGAATGGGACGCCGGCGACGATACCCTTGGAGAGCAGAGCCTCGACCACGACCGCGGCTGGTCTGGGCAGGCGGACGGCGAATTCGTTGAAGAATCGGGGCGTCAAAATCTCTACGCCTGGCATGGCGGCGAGGGCCGCCTTGGCGCGCGCTGCGCGCGCATGATTGATGCGCGCCAGCCGCTCCAGGCCCACGCCGCCCAGCAGCGACATGTGGATCGAGAAGGCCAGGGCGCATAGTCCGGAGTTGGTGCAGATGTTGGAGGTGGCTTTGTCGCGCCGGATATGTTGCTCGCGGGTTGAGAGGGTCAGCACAAAGCCGCGCTTGCCGGCGGCGTCGACCGTCTCGCCGCAGAGGCGGCCTGGCATCTGACGCATGAGCTTTTCGGTGCAGGCGAAGAGGCCGACGTACGGGCCGCCAAAGTTGAGGGTGTTGCCGATGGACTGGCCTTCGGCCACGGCGATGTCCGCACCCATTTCGCCCGGCGATTTGAGTAGTCCGAAGCTGACCGCCTCGGTGGTGACGACGATGAGCAGGGCGCCGACGGCGTGGGCGGCGGCCGCGATCGCCGAGACGTCGGTGACCGTGCCGAAGACATTGGGCGTCTGCACGACCACACAGGCGGTGTCGGCGTCTAGTCTGCTCAGCACGGCCGCCTCATCGTCGATGGCGGCGGCCAGCCGATGTGTTTCGACCCCGGCCGAATGGGCAAGGGTATGGGTCGTCTCGGCATAGTGGGGATGCAACCCGCCCGAAAGCACCGCCTTGCCGCGTCGCGTCGCCCGCGCGGCCATCAACACGGCTTCGGCGCAGGCGGTCGAGCCGTCATACATCGAGGCGTTGGCGACCGGCAGGCCGGTGAGCGCGGCGACCTGGGTCTGAAATTCGAAGAGCACCTGCAGTGTGCCTTGTGCGATTTCGGGCTGGTAGGGGGTGTAGCTGGTGAGGAACTCGGACCGCTGAATCAGGTGGTCGACGCTTGCGGGCACGTGGTGCCGATAGGCCCCAGCGCCGCAGAAAAATGGGCCGGAGCCCGCGGCGCGGTTCTGGGCCGCCAGCGCGCCCAGCCTGCGTTCGACGGCCAGTTCGCTGGCGTCGCCCGGCAGAGCGACAGGGGCCCCAAGGCGCGCGGAGGCGGGGACATCAACGAAGAGGGCGTCGATGGAGGGCGCGCCGATCAGGGCCAGCATCTCGGCGCGATCGGTTTCGGTAAGCGGCAAATAGCGCATCTAAAGCGTCGCCAGATATTTTTCGTACGCCTCACGGTCCATCAGGGCGTCAACCTCCTTGGCGTCGGCGACCTTGATCTTGACGAACCAGCCGCCGTTCTCGGGCTCGTCGTTCACCGTCTCCGGCGCGTCGGCCAGGACGGTGTTGGCGCCCGTCACCAGACCGCTGATCGGGGCAAAGACGTCCGACGCGGCCTTGACGCTCTCCACGACGGCCATGGCTTCACCGCTCTTCATGATTTTTCCGATATCCGGCAACTCGACGAACACCACGTCTCCCAATTGTTCGGCGGCGTAGGCGGTGATGCCGACAGTGGCGACGTCGCCCGAGACATCGACCCATTCATGGTCCTTGGTGAAGCGCATGGCGGTGTTCGAGCTCCTTTTAGGGCTGGGGCTTGCGGAAATAGCGGTGGGGGACGAACGGCATTTCGATTACCCTCGCCGGTTGGCGGCGGTCGCGGACCTCGACGGCGAGATCAGTTCCAGGCGCCGACAAGGCCGGCGGAACGAAGCCCATAGCGATCGGCGCAGCGAGGCTGGGCGCGAAGCCGCCGCTGGTGACCACGCCTACGGCCGCGCCATTGGCGTCCAGAATACGCGCGCCTTCCCGGGCGGGCGCGCCCTGCAGGACGCTCAGACCTACGCGGACGCGGCGCAAGGCCCCGCCTCGCTCGGCGGCGACGCGCGTTGCGCCAGGGAAATCCGCATCGCGTTGGCGTCGCTTGGAAAGGGCGAAGGTGAGAGCGGCTTCGACAGGCGAAACGGTCTCGTCCGCGTCATGGCCGTAGAGAGGCAGGCCAGCCTCCAGGCGCAGCGAGTCGCGCGCGCCGAGGCCGATCGGCCTCACACGCCCGTCGGCCAGCAGACGCGTCCAAAGACGCCCGGCCACCTCGGGGGGCGCCAAGACCTCGAACCCGTCCTCGCCGGTGTAGCCGCTGCGGGAAACGGTCAGGGAGGTCCCCTCGAACTCGACCTGAGCGAAAGACATGAAGCCGAGTTCCGCCGCCTGCGGCGCCAAGGCGCCGAACACCTCGGCGGCCTCCGGCCCCTGAATTGCGATAAGGGCGCCGTCGTCCAGCCGCGTGAGCCGGCCCGCTTCGCCAAGCGCCGCCGTTATCAGAGCAAAGTCGGCGTCCTTCGTGGCGGCGTTGACAACGACATAGAGCGAGCCCTGGTCCGCCGGACGCCCGGGACGACCGATCATCAGATCGTCGAGAATTCCGCCCTGATCGTTGAGCAGCAGCGTGTAACGCAACTGCCCGGGCTTGAGGCCCCTCAGGTCGCCGCACACCAAGGGCTCAATCAGACGCGCGATGGCCTTGTGGTCCGCGTCGCCGTCGCCCGACAGCCGGATCAGCGACACCTTGGCCGGGCCCATGTGCGAGACGTCGAACAGACCGGCGTGTTCCCGGGTCCACAGGTGTTCCTTGAGAATGCCCATCGGGTACTGCACCGGCATGTCGTACCCAGCGAATGCGGTCATCCGGGCGCCGGCGGCCACGTGCTGTGCGTGGAGCGGGGTCGTCTTGAGGGATTCGGCGGTCACGGCTGGCCAGGGCTCCGGGCATGAGACGATCGGCGGAAAGTCCGCGTTGCGCAGTCATGCCCCCGCTGTCCCTTGAGCCTGAGAGATTTCAGGCGCCGCCAACGGGGCGAGCCCTTGCTCCTTCGGCGAACCGGTCGGGACGAATGGGTCCCAACCCGCTCTTTCCAGCGTTCATCGCCCTCTCGCGGTCCGTTTGCCTGAGCGATTCCGGGGCGGTTGCGCCTTCGGCTCCGGAACGCGCAAGCGCCCGGTATCTCCCGCGAGGGTGGCTTTTTCGTGCGGGAGACCTTGGCCCAAGTCAAGACGGTCGCGACTCAGGCGGCGACCACGTGGACCTTATGCACAGCTTGTGGTCATTTGCGCTCGCGCCCGATCGTCGAAGGCGCGCGAGGGACGGGTCGCCCATGGGTCAAGGCCGACAGAATGTGCTGGTGCTCTATCTGGCCAATTCGGCGCTCGATTCGCCCGTCATCGGCTGGGCGAGATACAATGGCGCCGGCGCGACGCGTCACATGTCCGGGGACTCCGACGACCCGCCCTACGCCAGCGGCCTCGACGCGCTGAGAGACGGATGGCGGCTGATCCAGGCCTCGCAATTGCTGCCGCACGCCCGCGGCGAGGAATTCGACCTGGCCTATCTCAAATACGAATTTTTCTTTGAACAATGGATCGAGACGTGACCGATCAAGAACTCCCACTTCTCAGCGACGAGCAGATGGCCAGTTTCGTCGCCCGCGGCTTCCTGCGCTTCGACGCGGCCGTGCCTGAGGATATCAACGCCCAGTTCATGACCGAGGCGGGAGAGCCGCCGGAGGCGACGGCGGGGCGAAAGCTCTATTCGGCCTACGGCGAGTTCCTGGCGAAGAACGCCATACCCGAAATCGCGCCAGGGACGGCGTTATATGAGGCCTATCCGCGAGGCGGGGCGGTCGAGCGGCTGCTGGGTTTGCCGTTGGTGCGGGGGGCGCTGCGCAGTCTGCTCGGCGAGGATCCGATCTTTGACCACCACTTCCTGCACGTGACCTTTCCGACCCGCTACCACGAAGCGCAGGGCGGCGAGAACGTCTCGCAGCATACCCACCAGGATTCGACCATCGACCCGCGCCTCTCGTTCGACGTGCAGGTCATGTACTATCCGCACGCGGTGACGCGGGAGATGGGCGGCACTCGGTTCATTCCTGGAACGCACCTGCGCAAAGTCAGTGAAGTTGCGCTTGGCCGATATCAGAACATTCGCGGCCAACAGCACATGGTGTGCGAGGCTGGCGCCTTGCTCTTCCTGCATCATGGCATCTGGCATGGCGGTGGCGTCAACCGGTCGGACCGGACCCGGGCGATGTTCAAGATCCGCATGCGGGCGAGCGGCTCGCAGAAACGACAATGGGCGGCGCGTCATCACCCGCGCGCCGAATCGCAACGGCCGATCTTCTACCTCAAGCGAACCCCGCCGCAGGATACCGTCGCGGCCATCCTCATGCGGCCCGAACCCTGGTTCGAGCAGGACACCGGTCGCCTGGAATTCCTCAACCGAATCAAGCTGTGGCGCTATCTCACCGACGATCCCACCTTTGACGCGGACTACTGGATGACGCGGGTGGAAAACGGGGTGACAGCCTAAGGCGGCTACATCCGGTCCGGGATCGCAATACCCAGCAGGTCGAGCGCCAATTCAAGTTGCTTGAGAGTCAGCGCGGCCAGCGACAGGCGGGACCCACGCACGTCTTTTTCAGCGCTCAGGATCGGGCAGGCGGCGTAGAACTTGGCGAAGGCCTGGGCGAGACGGAAGGCATGCTCGGCCAGCAAATTGGGGGCGCGCTTGTCATAGGCCTCCGTCACGGCGTGATCGAAGGCGTCCAGAACGAGGACGAGATCGCGTTCGGCCGGCGCTTCCACGGCGATCGGACCGCCAAGGAGGTTTTCGGCCGCCGCCTTGCGCAGCACCGATTTCACCCGAACGGCCTGATAGAGCAGATAGGGACCGGTCTTGCCCTCGAAGCTGGAAAAGCGATCCAGGTCGAACACATAGGATGTGCCGCGGAAGTTCATGAGGTCGGCGTACTTCAATGCGGCGACGGCCACCTTCAAAGCGGTCGCTTCGAACGCCTCCGTGTCGAGCTCGGCGCCCAGTCCGGCCTCGTGCAAACGCTCTCTCGCCTTGCCGACGGCCATCTCGATCAGGTCGCGAAGTTTCAGCACCCCGCCGGCGCGGGTCTTGAACGGCTTGCCGTCGGCGCCGTTCATGGTGCCAAAACCGATATGCTCGAGCGCGCCAGGCGCCGCATAACCGGCGAGATAGGCCGCGCGGAAGACGGTCTCGAAATGGTCGGCCTGCCGCTGGTCGACGACGTAGAGCACGAGGTCGGGATCGAAAAAACGCTTGCGGTCGAGGACGGTCGCCAGATCGGTGGTGCCATACATGGCCGACCCCTCCGAGGACACCACGAGGAGAGGCGGCACCTCGCGCTTGTCGTCATCGCGCGCCACGCGGATGATCCGCGCGCCCTGGTCGGTGATCAACAGGCCCTTGGCGTCGAGCTCGGCCACCATCGGCTCGATCAAGGGGTCGACGTCGCTCTCGCCCCGCCACAGATCGAAGTCCACGCCGAGGGCATGGAAATCACGTTCAAGGGCGACCCGCGTCACCTCGGCAAAGTGTTTCCAGAGGAGACGATAGCCGTAGCGCCCCCCCTGCAGCTCGGCGGTCGCTCGGCGGGCGCGATCCCGATAGGCCGGATCGCTCTTGGCCCGCGCCGCGGCGGCCGGATAGAGCCGATCCAGATCGTCGAGCGCGATGTTCGCGGCGAAACGGCTTCGGGCGGCCGTTTCATCCGCGTCACTGAAGTCCGCCGGACGGGTCTGCAGCCTCGCGAGCAGGGCGGCGATATCGGGCGCCTCGTCGGCGCAGGCGGTGATCAGCAAACCCATCTGAAAGCCCCAGTCGCCGAAGTGCGCGTCGCCGACCGTCTCATCGCCCCTAAAGCGGAAAATTCGTTTCACGGCCTCGCCGATGATCGAGGCGCGCAGGTGGCCGACATGCATCTCCTTGGCGACGTTGGGCCCGCCGTAGTCGACCAACACGCGGCGACGCCGATCGACCGTCATCGCTCCGGTGCGGTCATCCGCCGCCAAGGCGTCGGCCCGGGCCGACAGCGCGGCCAGGCTGACCTTGAGATTGATGAAGCCTGGGCCGGCCACTTCCACGCCGCCCACCGCCGGGTTGGCTCGCAGATGCTCCGCCACCGATTGCGCAAT
>Ga0075029_100000204_pt1 | contig 31504 bp, 30 predicted proteins | sample LitLauG_LLR_2013_FD_71391 | JGI IMG/M metagenome (GOLD analysis project Ga0075029, IMG submission 71391) | Freshwater sediment microbial communities from North America - Little Laurel Run_MetaG_LLR_2013 | ecosystem: Environmental > Aquatic > Freshwater > Creek > Sediment | place: USA... | reverse complement strand
GGGAATGGCGATGGCATCATCTCGGGAAAGATCGTGGTGACCTGCAGGGTGACGATTGATGGAATGGGATCGCATAGCGGTCTCGGCGAGGAGTGGGCTGACAACGAGAATGCGGGAACGTCGGCGGAAGCCCAGGCATTCAAGCGCGCCTGCTCCTGCTTTGGATTGGGACGATATCTCTACGATCTGGATGGTAATTGGGTCGATTTGGACGAGCGGAAGCAGCCGCTCTCCAGGCCACGGCTACCCGATTGGGCTCTCCCAAGGCGGAAGCCGGTCGCAACTGGACATCAAAATGGTCACAACAGTACGAATGGCAACGGGCATCTGAAGTCACAGGCTTTTACCGCTGAGACGCTCGCAGACCTCCGGGCAAAGGTGAAGTCCCTTTGTGAGCAGGTCGGATTTGGCTTGGCAAGATCCGTAGCAAGGTCGATCGCGTCCATGGAGAACCCCGACGAGATTCAAGACGCCGGGATGCTCAGCGCAGTGTCATCGAAATTGGAGGACACTTTCCGCGGAGTGGAACGGTTGCGCACGGCAACCGGCGTGGTTGGGCAAACGACCTTGTCCCAACTGTGCCGGGAGATGAACTTGGCTGGAGACTGCCTCGACGACATTCCGGATCGCCGTACGCTGCGGCAACTGATCGAGGCTCTTGAAAGAAAGGCCGGCGCAACGCCGAATGGCAACGGACACGGGGGAGCATCTGACAATCGGACCAGTGTGGGGCGCAGCAACGAACTTGGCGCCGCGCGCGCCGACCTGGTCCGGGAGGCGCAACGTGTTGGAAAGCTGCGGAACATGAAGGTCTCCGACGTGATTGATCGCGCAGCGAAAGGGGCGTTTCGGTTTGGCGAACTCCGACGGATCACCGCGGATTCTCTGCCGGCGGTGACGGCGGCGACAGATGTACTTCGACAAGTGACGCAATGACCGGATGGACGAGCATCGCATCCTTTATATAAGGACGGCGCCCAGCATCCCCTCAAAGTTCTGCAACGGTAGTGCCGGGTGAGGAGTATCTGCACGCGGTTAACAATCAACCACACAAGAAGGAGGTCCGTATGGACACAGTAAAAATCGATGACGTCCTGCGTTTGCAGGACTTTGGACTGGAGCGGCTGGACGAGGATCAAGCGATCCTGCGATTCGCCCAGCGGGCCGAGGCGCGAATCGCCCGTTGGCTGGATTTCGCCAAGGGAGCGCTCTTGATGTTGATGGTCCCGGACGATCCGGAGTCCGGTTGTTTCTACATCTATGACCGCGCCAGAGAGGCATTCTACTCCCTGGGACTGCCGGTCGAGGGTCGATTCGGTGGATTCCGGGAAGACGAATTCGACGGTTTGTGCCAAGCATTTGGACTGAAGGCACTTGCACAAAATCCCCAACCGCTGAGGGTATAATCCAGCGCCGCTTTTTTGGAGGAATGCAGCCAATGCCTTATACAAACGAGAGAGGCACAACGGTGGACCACCAGCGACATGCGACGGCCGAGATGGCCGCTCAATTTCATCGACTGTTCGTGAACCGCCGCGCTTACACGCTGCAATCCTTCAAGCCGCACCCGGACACCGGACGCCACTACTATTTCAGGCCGAAGGCGCGGGATGGCCAGCCGCTTCCAGCGTTGAGTTTGCAAACCCTGCGCCAGCACCTGGCCGGCGAATTGACCGTTGGACTGTACTCGATCAATCCGAAGACTCAGCGTTCGAAGTGGGTTGCGATTGACGCAGACTACAAGAACGCGGTCGAACACTTGCTGAAGCTCCAGTACGAACTGACGCAGGATGGGGTAGAACCCGCGCTGGAAAAATCCAACCGCGGCGGCCATCTCTGGATCTTCTTCGAACAGCCGGCCCTCGCTCGGGATTGCCGCGTCTACATCTATCACACCGCCCTCAGGCTCGGGCTCCCGATTAAGGGGGCCGGCCTCCCTGAAGGGATCGAGATCTTTCCTCGCCAGGACGAGATCGGGCCAGACGAATTCGGGAATGCGATCCGCGCGCCGCTCGGCGTGCATCGTGGCGCTAAGGAAAGCCGGGGCTGGAGGTTCTGGTTCTACAACGCGGATTACACCCTCACGGACCAATTGGCATACCTTGGACGCCTCCGGAAAGTGACCGAAGCCGAATTGCAGGGATTCGTCACCGGAAAGGAGATCCCGGCCGAATTCGTCCAGCACGCAAAGCGGCCGGAAATCCCACGGCGATACTACACTTCATCGCCCAGCGAGTTCCGAATTCTCGATTACGTCGAGGTACGGCGGCAGGTTGGCCGGAATTGGATCGCGAGATGCCCGGCCTGTGCGAGCGCGAATCGCGACAGGAGTGGCGACAACCTCGCAATAGCGGTTGAAGAACCAAGAAAGTACATCTGCTGGGCAGGTTGCTCGAAGGAAATGATCCGGGAAGCGGTCGGCCGGCCGATCGTGCAGAAGAGGTACGCATGACCCAGAAGAAGACAGACAACTCGCTGCTGCGGCTTACGCTTCCAGCGGCTGCGGTGCAACGCCTTCGCAAAGGTGGAATCTACTGTAGCCCAGGCGTGACGATCGAGTTCCAGCAGGCGACCAAACGTCACGTCTTGCGCGGCCGTGAATCTGGGGGAGCAACCAGGGAATTCGGCCATTATGTGAGCTTCTGCGGAGGGGACGGTGAGCGGCTGTCATGGTTTGTTCGGCCGGACTCCCTTACCGCGAACGGGGACCACGCGATCGTAATCGCCCCTGCCCTCGTGAGCATCGAGGCCCTTCGGATTGAGCACACCTATGAACTGCTTATTGTCCGGCATGAACTAAGGGCCGAGCGGGAGGGCGCGCGCCCGCGCATCTGGTCGAGGTTGATATTTCGTGGGTGGCAGGGCCAACTCCCGTTGGATTTGGTGGATAAGGACCGGTCCGTTGCGGGACAGATAGCTCCCGAATTCTTTACCAGGGCAGGTGAGCCGCGCCAATTACCAGCTCAATTTGTGGAGCCTGTTCACGCGATCGTAGTTGGGGTTAACTGCAAGAACTGTTCCCACGCCCACTTGCTCGTTGCGCCGAAACGGCGGCAGCAGAGCGCTCCACCGACGGTTCCGCCTAGTCCGGAGGAAATTCTCCAAGACAAAGACCTCGGTTCCGGACCCAAGACGGACGAGGCTATGGCGAGTGCGGCGGTCTGACGTCAGCGTGCACCGGTCTCGCCGGCTTGCGAAGGAAAAGGACGTCGAACTGTGGGATTCATATCACGCGTGGTAACAACCGGACTCGTTGCTCTCGCTGCGGGCGGCAGCTATCACCTACTCACGGAGAGGCGCCTCGCTCCGAGTTCAACCGCTGTCGCCGGAAAGCCGGGATCTTCCTCAACTGAATCCGAGCGTTTCGCGCCGGCAGAGAACCTGGAACGCATTGAGATTGGAGAACTCCGGGCGGCCGCTCAAAGACTTCGCGGATCGCGGCTCCCTCTGAGCGTTGCCATGTATGCGTTTACGGACAGGGCAATCGCTCAACTACTGATCGAGGAAAGTGATGCCGGTACGGTGATCCGTGTCTATCGGGATGGAGAGCAGTACGAAGAAGAGGAACGTCAGCATTACGGAATCGGGTCCGTGACATCGATGTTTCGAGGGCATCCCAATATCCACGTCAGAGTGAAGCCTGCGTCGCGTTCCGACCTGATGCATCTGAAGTGCTGGAGCGACGGGCGGGTATTGCGCGACGGCAGTGCGAACTGGTCGCCGGCAGGGTTGAAGCGCCAAGATAACGAAGTCCGTTACACAACGGACGGCCCTGAAGTTCAGGAATTCAACCGAAACTTCGAGCAGTTATGGAACAGACCAACGAATACTCGCGTGCAGTGACGACGCAGATCGAGGGAACGGGGTTCATGAGAAAAGCCAAGAATGGAACGTTAGTGCTGTGCCTTTTCGTCTTGTACTGCGTCCTGTTGTCGCAAGGATTGAAAGCCAGCGCGGCGGCCACCTTCTTCGGGGCCCTCGCGGCTGTGCCGCTCACGGTGCATCTTTACCATCGCGTTTGGCCTCCGGCGATTGCCGACGGGCACCGGCGGCGACTTTACCGGAGCGCTGCACCGACCGGTGCCGGCGGCGAGGTAGAAAGCGAGTACGAATCGAGCGGGGTTGGCGGACGAACGAGAGGTGAGGAGTAGGGCGGGAGACCGTTCACTTCTAGAGACGATGCAGGAATACGATGTAGCTCTGAAGCTGCTGTTGCGCGGATCAGCCCTGCTTACCATTCGCGAGTTGACGGGTGCATCCATAGAAACCTGGATCGATGCGGAATTGCCCAAAATTCAAAACCTCCGCGTAGATCTGCTGGGCGAAACTGCGGAAGGAGGCCTCGTCCATTTGGAGCTGCAGAGTTCAAACGACTCTGCCATGGCATTGCGAATGGCCGAGTACTCCCTCGGCATCTTTCGGTTGTTCGGGAGGTTCCCGCACCAGGTCCTGCTCTATGTCGGCGAGCCGACGCTTCGAATGGAAAGCGAACTCCGCGGACCGGATGTTTTCTTCCGATACGAAGCTGTCGACGTTCGCGCCCTGGATGGCGAACGCCTGCTGGAAAGCTCTGCGGTTGGGGATAATGTAATTGCGATCCTGGCCCGATTGAGGGACCATGGAGACGCGGTCCGGAAGATCGTGGAGCGGATCGCCAATTTGCCGGCCCCAGACCGTGAAGCAGCACTGGGGCAACTGTTGGTCCTTGCTGGGCTGAGGCACTTGGAAGAATCTGTGGAACAGGAGGCGCGTAAGATGCCGATTCTGAATGACATCCTGGACAACAAGGTCCTCGGGCGTGAGTTCAAGCGCGGTGTGCAGGAAGGCGAACTAACGGTGCTCCGCAGGCAAATTGAAAAGCGTTTCGGTGCGCTGCCGAGTTGGGCGGAAGAGCGCCTGGCCGGCCGGACGACGACCGAATTGGAAGAACTCAGCATTCGCGTGCTCGACGCCCAGAACCTTGAAGAACTTCTGAAGTAGCACGGGCCGTTCGTTCTGGCCCATCATCACTCAGCCTCTCGCATGAACCCGTAAGGGTTCCATTCGATTTCCCGCCCCTGAATCACGCTGCCTCCAACCTCGTCCAAAAGCGCTCAAAGAGGAGTTCGGCTGCACTGCCATCGGCCGAAGCGGGTTAGACTCCCGCAGGGCAAGGCGGTCTCGCTGGTAGACCGGGCGGCAGCATTGGCAAGGTGAATCAGGGGCGGGATCGCAAGCCGATCCCGCGCATAAGCGCAGCGATTACGAAGTCTCTCAACCCCAAACAGAAGGAGTAATTAGCATGTCAGAAACCAGTACCCTTATCGGGTATCAGGGCAGGACCCTCTCTCGCGAGGAACTCGCCCTGGTTCCCACCCCATTGGCAACGGAAACGCATCGCCCGGTGCCGCATCACGAGGTGATCAACGCGCTGGTCGAAACATTAGGGTTTCGTCACATCGGCGTTGTCCACGACGAGTACGCGGTGTCCCCGGACGGAATGAAGATGTTCGGCGCCTTGGACCTCGCGACCGAAATGCACGGTTGCCGGTTCTCAATCGGCGTCCGCAACAGCCATGACAAGAGTATGCGGCTCGCCATGACCGTAGGATATAAGGTATTTGTTTGCAGTAATATGGCGTTCAGCGGCGACTTCACCCCGGTCCTCGCAAAGCACTCGAAATCCCTGAACCTGTTGGATTCGATTTCCGTCGGCGTGGACCGGATGCAGCGGAATTTCGGCCCGATGCAGAAGCAGGTCGAAGCCTGGCGGGAGACCGAACTGAGCAATGTCGCCGCGAAGATGATCGTGTACGAAGCGTTCATTGAGAGCGAACTCGAGGTTCCGAAGCACCTGGCGCGGAGGGTCCACGAGTTCTACTTCAACCCGCAGTACGACGAGTTCAAGGCCCGAACGCTCTGGAGCCTGTCCAATGCGTTTACGTCCGCATTCAAGGAATTGGAGCCGATTCCGCAGTTCAAAGCGACCGCCAAGCTGAGCGGGTTCCTGGAGCAACGGTACTCGCGGAAGTTCTGAGTCGCTGGTTGACTCGACAGCTTCCGAATCGGAGATACACGGAAATGCTCAATACCGAGTTCGCCGCCGCGGTTCTCGAAGGCATTGAGGGCACGCTCGAGGAACTGATCGGGCGTGTTGACCCCAGCGATGTCCGCGACCGGCTCACCGCGCTCCAGGATGAGACGGCCGCGGTCAGACGCTCACTCGAAGAGACGGTCAGCGCGCGCGCTTACAGTGAACTGGCCGGCTTTGAAGGCTCGCGTTGAAAACACCGGAGGCGCGTTCGGACACTGGCACCGGACTGGGCTCACCGGAGGAGGAGCGCGCTGCCGCAAGATTCATTCTGAAAGGAGATAGAAAAATGAGTCGTGACTATCACGCAACAGAATTTATCGGCCGTTTGGCGGCCGACCCTGACACCAAGTATGGCGAGACGAACGGGACCGCAAGGACACGCTTTCGTGTTCTTGTAAACGAGGAGTGGAAGGATCGCAACGAACAGACACAGAAGCACGTGGAATCCTACCTCGTCGTCGCGTTCAACGGATTGGCCGAGGCGTGTGGCAACTTCCTCGGCCGCGGCCGGAGGGTATTCGTCAGGGGCAGAAACAGAACCCGCAGCTATGAGGGCCAGGGCGGTAAGAAACGCTGGGTGACCGAGGTTATCGCTGAGACGGTGCAGTTCCTCGATCAGGCGAATGCCGACGACAAGGACGGCCGGCCAGTCCCAGGTCACCCCCAACCCGAGGAGCCAGATGAAGCGTTCTGAGGCGATCACACTCGCCGTACGTCTTTGGCCTTCTTGTCGTCACGGAGCCTAACAAAGTGCGAGAGGAATGCTTTCAACCGGAGGCCGATGCTGGGATTTATGATTTCGGAGTAAGTCCGCAGACCGTACTGGAAAATACTACAATCCGGGAATGGTCGACTTCAATAAACAGCTTGGCGGAAGCAACCCGACCGCAAACCTTATTGATCCTGAAGAGATTTATGACGGTGGGGACCGGGCGAGTGATACGGGCCCCTTGCGGCCGGCTCAGATCTCGGTACTGAAGGAATGGTTCACCAAGCGCCGCACATTGAAAGACCTGATCATCAAGATGCACACCGGCCAGGGCAAGACGTTGATCGGTTTGCTCATCCTGCAGTCGAAACTGAACGAGTGCGGAGAGCCATCCCTCTATATCTGCCCCAACAATAATCTGGTTCAGCAGACCCTGGCCCAGGCGAAGCGCTTCGGAATCGAATGTTGCACGACGGACAGAGACATTCCCGAAGCCTTCACAGATGGAGAGAGAATCCTGGTGACGACGGTGCAGAAGGTCTTCAACGGGATTACGAAATTCGGGTTGGGCCCGCTATCGCATAATGTCGGGGCGATGGTGATGGATGATTGCCACGCCTGCATCGATGCGATTCACGACAACATCAAGATAACCCTTAAGCGTGATCATCCCGCATATCAACCTCTTCTCGCGGTCTTCGGGCCCGACCTAAAAGAGCAGGGTGCCGGAACGTACGCCGAAATCGAACAGGGTGACTATAAGCCGTTCCTGCCTGTTCCGTACTGGGCATGGGTGGCGCACCAGGGCAGTGTGGCTGAAATCCTGGCAAAACAGTCGAGGACGGATGCCGTAAAGTTCGCGTGGCCGCTGCTTAAGGATATTCTCGTCCACTGCAATTGCATTATTTCGGGCTCCAGCATTGAGATTGAACCGCACCTTCCGCCGCTCGACCAGTTCGGATCCTATATAAATGCGAAGCACAGAGTCTTCATGTCGGCCACAGTCACGAACGACGCTTTCCTCGTGAAGGGCCTCGGGCTATCGCAAGACGCAATTGTCAACCCTCTAGTGGATAAAAGGGAGCGCTGGTCCGGCGAAAAAATGGTCCTTGTTCCTTCGCTGATCAACACGAACTTGGACCGAGCAAAAGTGATTGAAATGTTGACGAAGCCACGCAAGACCAAGCGCTTCGGCATCGTGGCAATTACGCCGAGTTTCAAGCTGGCGGGAGACTGGACCGCGAAGGGTGCAAAGTGTCCGAAAACAGAAACGATTGATTCCGCCATCGATGCCCTGCGGCAAGGCAAGTACGACGACGTAGTCGTAATCGCCAACCGTTATGACGGGATAGACCTGCCTGATGCATCATGCCGGATTTTGATTCTCGATTCGAAGCCGCAAGGCGAGACGCTCACGGACCGATGGAGCGAGATCTGCCGGGCCGAAAGTCAGGTGACGCTGATAAAGATGGCCCGGAGCGTCGAACAAGGGCTCGGCCGGTCCGTGAGAGGCGAGAAGGATTACAGCGTCATTGTCATTATCGGAGCTGACCTGGTGAAGCAACTGCGGTCGAAAAAGACGCGGGGATACTTTTCCGAGCAGACGCGCACACAGATCCAAATCGGGTTGCAGATCGCGGAGTGGGGGAAAGATGATGTTACCGGCGGCAAGACCCCGGAAGACGTGTTTTCCGGTCTCTTGGATCAGTGCCTAAAGCGTGATACCGGATGGAAGAATTATTACGAGCGGCAGATGTCCACAATAACCGGAAAATCCGCGGCTCCGGCGGCGCTGAAGATATTTGCGGCGGAGCAGTCCGCAGAACTCGCGTTCATGGCAAAGAAGCCTGAAAAGGCGATGACGATTCTGCAGGAGCTCATGGATAAGGAGAAGATCACCGGCACCGAGAGTGCGTGGTATCTGCAGGAAATGGCCCGCTATGCGTATTCCTATGACAAAGCGCGCTCGAACGAGCTTCAGGTGGCAGCCCATTCACGGAACAGGTATTTGCTGCGCCCGCGACAGGGGATGCAATTTGAGAAGATTTCCATCCAGGGTCAGAAGCGCATCGAGCGCATGATCGCGTGGATCAAGGAATTCGGCGGCGCCGACGATTTGCTTGTAGACATCGATGCCATCCTCGCCAATCTCCGTTTCGGCATTACGGCGGATGACTTCGAGGCTGCATTTAACGATCTCGGGACCGCACTCGGGTTTGTCACCCAGCGGCCGGATAAGGAACTGCGCGAGGGCCCGGACAACCTCTGGGCGCTGCGCGACGATCTCTACTGGATTGTCGAGTGCAAGAACCAGGTGGATGCGAACCGCAAAGAGATAAACAAGGGCGAAACCGGGCAGATGAACAATTCCTGCGCGTGGTTTAAGCAAAACTATCCCGGTGCAAAGAACAAAAACATGATGATCATCTGGACGAAAATCGTCGGAGCTGCTGCCGGTTTTAACGAGCCCGTGCGTATCATGACCAACAAGAAGCTGGAAGCGCTGGTGAAGAGCGTGCGGGCCACGTTTGAGGAGCTGAAAGGTGTGGATCTTCAGGATTTGTCAGAAGTGAAGCTTCAAGAGAATATCGACCGCCACGGGTTGGGTGTGGATCAGTTGCTGCATAACTTTTCGGACGAGCCTGTGCAGAAGTGATCCTGAAAAGGATCGTCCCAATCAGCAGGCGCGGGGCGCAGAAACTGCGCGGTGGTGGGGCGGTGGCGTGACGCCCACGCACTAGCCCCTCAGGATTGGGAAACGTCGTCGACTCAAATCGATGCTCGGAACAATGCTTTGAATAGAACTAATCGCCCGGTTCCCCAGTTCCCTAACTCGCGAACGGCTGGAGACAGTCACATAGATGGAGAGATGGGGCCAAACCAGGTACGCGTGCGTGAACCCAAAGATATCACTCTGCGCCCACGTACCCCCGGTGGCCTGGTCAAGGGAGTGATTCGGGTGTCCTCCACACCCTCCAGTTTTGAGGGTGTTTGGCCAGCACCGGCCTCCCAGCTAGTCCGTGAATAGATACCCCACCCTGGCATTACCTTGTCGGACGTTCCATGCGAGGGACTGATGTCGATGCCAATTTGGATTTTGGAAGGCGTGCTCATACCGGGGAGATGTTACCAGTACAAACGTCATCAGACTCAACGACAGGATTAGCCCGCCAACCTCGTCCGACCCATCGGGGAGCTGAATCGTGCCGAATGACATCGCACCAGTCTTCAACTGCTGACCTACAGACGTCTCCACGTACAGCCCAATTGGATCCAGCAGCGAACACACGCCCAGGAGGCAGCTCAGGAGACAAGGGTCCAGATCGCTGCGCTGCAGGGTGCGTCCAGACCGGCTACGGATCTTCTTGGCGGCAACCAGCCCGCAGTACACTTTTATCATCCAGCGCTCGATATCTAGACCCGACGATAGGTGAAACGAAGTGACACGATCTCCCGAGGTAGCAGACTCGGAGTCTCTACCAAGAACCTCAATCGTCGAGAACGCTTGGTTGGCAGCAGTGTCGAGAACCGATAACGACGCATTATGCTTATCGCATAATACTTTCGCCGAAAAACTATCAATGCCAATTTCGATCTGGTCCCGGCCACCAAAAAAGTGCCCTGCTCCTTGAAATCGCAGAGCACCCGTTGTAATTCGTTCAAGTATGCTCCTGGATACGAAGTGCTCTCTAGTGATTTTCGAGCCGCAGTTCCCCAGAACCGATAGATAGCAGCGGTCGTTCGCGAAGGAGGGGGCCGGCCCATTGCCATCAATGACGCCCACGGTAGTTTTCTCCCAACGCCCGCTGCCTCCCCAGCAGCATTCGTAGGATTTTTTGAGACTACCGCACGGGCAGTTCCTGCTGAAAAAGGTCTTGGTCCAGGATATTGGTTTGGATTTCAAGATAACGCCCGCCGAGACTCGCAACCACCACGCAGATTGGGCGGCCACTCTGGGTACTATAGCGAAGATCAGTCCGCCGCACGGCTCGCGGCGCGGGTCCCAGAGATGGGTAGACGTCACCGTTCGCCCATCCGTATCGTCGCTAGGCTTGACCGGAAGCGCCTCGGCGCATGATGACTGGGGCGAAGACGTATATCCGGTGCCGAGGCGTTCTCGTCGGCAAACCGGAAGTGAATCCTTCGCAAACGGCTTGTCCGGCCAAGTTCCTGTTTGCGCGTGACCCGCTCACGATCTAAACGGCACCTACCGCCCATCGGTTAACAGCACGTCGGACCTACCTCGCTGAACGCTACATTCAAAAAGACCTGTGGGGCCGAAATCTAATATTCCCCTGAAATTCGCGCACTCAAGCGTTCGTATCAGCCAAGGCCGCATGGGTTCGGTACGCAAAAGAGCTCTCCCATTTCACCATCGAGCTTCGAAAACCACTCGCGGCAGGCTGGGAGCAGGCCGGACGGGGCGGGGTTCGCCGCGAGCGGGTTGTAGGCAATTTCAAAATCGGCACCGAGAGGCATCTGAGAGCAACTTGCCTCGGCATCAGAGCAGACGACCGCGCTCACGCCAGACCAACTTGCGTCGATAAACGTCTGAACCGGGACTTCCTGGTTGTTAGCCTTGCGAATCGTGAACCTGGTACGATTCTGCACCCGAGCATTCCGCGGCTCCTGCAGATCAATCACGAACTCGAGCTGACCAATGGGGTACACGGCCTTCAAAAATCGTGGTAAATCGACTTCCGCTCGAGCCCATCGAAAGGCCAACCTCGATTTATTGATCGCGATTATGTACGAGTCGCCTCTGTCCACGATTCCACTCTGGATGTACCGGTTGTATTTTCGGTACTTCTCCAGAATCGCGCTCGTGTATCGCAATACGATCTTCTCCTCAGGTATCCTGCGGTCGGGGGCCGGTTCCACCAAGGTGTCCGGATTGCCGGCCATTCCATTCGTCGCCGCTATCGCCTCCACCCATATCCGTCGCCCACGAGATTCAACGCAGACGTCCGGGCCGGGCTTCGGGCACGTGACATGGTAGCCACGTTCTGGAGCGCCATTAAGAAGCGCGCACGTGAGGTACATCTCCCAGAATCGCGAGTTGAAGTCAGTGCGGACTTCGGTCAGGAAGTGATCGTCGGCGTGCGGCCGAAAGGTGTCCCAGAGTCGCTCTGCAAAGTTCTTGGCTGCAAGTTGCCACTCAGTCGTGGCTCCCCGAAGATTGATAAAGGCTGGATCTGTCGCATCCCCATGGCCGAAAAGTTGTGAATTGGCAGCTACTGTCACAGGAAGCCTTTCTGGAGATCACCGGGACGGCAATATCCGAGTTCTATGATATGGCTTCCTGGTGGCGGGGCGCTCACGCGCTGAGAGTATTGGCAACTGTCGTGCGGTTCTGCTCGACGGCAGCCAGGTTTGCCCGCTCACCTCTGTCCGGATGTCGCTGTAGCCAGAGAGCACTTGGCGTGAGACATGGCCGCCGATCTCCATGATTGTCTCGTCCCCAGCTCTGGACCCTGCGAGCTAAGTAACCAGCGTGTGTCGGTTATCGTGGCCTGTGGCCTGCCGATCGATCCGTGCCGGGCGTATCGTCGGCCACTCGGACGGCGATCTGAAGTTCGCCGTCTGGGGCAGTTCCCAATAAGTTCCGGATTGGTCGATTTTGGCTGAGGATCGCGTCCAAGGATCGCCCCGTCAGAGTTCTGGGAATTCTGCGGCGGGCAAGGCCTGAAGGCCACCACGTTTGCGAAATTCGAGAAAACGATTCATGACCGTCCACGCGCGTTGCCGTACCTGATAATACATTGGGTCTGGGCGCAACAACTCCTGTAGATTGCCGTGGCGGGGCTCCGTCGACACCTGAGAAATCAGCTGTAAGTATGGCTCGCTGATTCTTAGGGCGGCGCGGAATTCGGTCCAACGACGCTTGGGATTCTGTTCGTTTGGGACAACGAGACGTGCCATTGCCTCGATGGCTCGCGCGCTGTTAACGGGCCACAGATAGGGCTGCTGAAGCGTCGATGTGAGCGTATGGAGAATTTCGGACACCTCGAAGTCTATAACCAGGGAAAGCAGGTCGGTCGGCGTGATCGTGCATATGTTGGCTAGCGAAAGATCTTGGGCCTGGATACGGAGGGGTGTCCCGTCTGGATCGATGAAATCTTGAAGAGTTGTTGTGTAGCCGTTCCCGCTGGTGAAGGCAACAACATCGACGAGAGCCCTCACGATGTGGAAGACGTGGAGGTGTAGCATCTCGAATTCGGACTGATCGTACCGATTGAGTTCGCAGTCGACTGTAATCTTCGAGTCTCTTACGTCGACCCGAAAATCTGCGGTTAGCCCTGAAGCGTAGCGGAATCCAAGCGGGTGGAGATTATGCAGTTGCAGACCCCGGCTTGGGAAGACCACCCCAAGGAACTTAACGTTCGGCATCCCTGCAATCCTAGCAAAGCGGTCGTTCGCCAAGGCGAGGTCAGACATGAGACCCGATCTCTCACCTGCCACTAATGCATTTTGCTAAGGAAGGCGGCCCAAATCTGATGACGAGCAAAATGCACTGTCCCAATTGGGCTCCGGGAACGATGCCCATAGCTCCGGACGGATCGTCCCTACTCGTAGACAGCTCTGATCGAGGTGTTGACACGCTTCAATGGATTTAGTTGGTTGAAGTTGGAGGTCGGCAAGTATGACACTGAACGAGGCTCTAGCGGACATCGAAACGGTCAGTCGTGGAGGCTGCAATCAGCCGACGTCGCAGGAGGCGATCGCATGCGCCGACACACAGCAGGCCGTTCGGCTGCTCGCTCACGCGTACGAACACATTCGGAATCGCGATCCTTTGTACACCAATCGGCGCCGGAGCCGCGTACTCGGGCCGCCGCCCGGCAGCGTGCCTCCCAGTTAATGGCGCCAGGGCCGGCTCTGACCCTCCCTCGGCTCGCGGGCGAGGCTCTCGAACCATTCCAACCGCGGATAGCGTATTCGGGAGCTTTCGGTCTAGCGCGTAACCTGCTCCTGGCTAAGGTCGGTCGGCCTGAGGATTGGGAGCAGTCAAAGTGGGACCCGGTCGCTTTTATGCTGCGCACGGTGGAGCGCGCTGCGGACGGCTTCAATCGGAAGGCCATCGACGGCGTGGCTCATGTCGACGTCCTCTTCGGCACAAGCCCGTATATTTCTAGCTGGCACGAAAGGGAATGCGAGACTCCGGACCGGGTGTTTTTGGCTGTTGAGGCGACCCACATTTCCATCGTTTACCTTCGCGTCGCTCTTGAACTCCTTGCGAAAGCCCACCCCCGGCTGCCAGCGACTTTCTATCGCATGCTACTGGAGAGCGTCAGCTCGTGGATCCTCTGCTATGACGAATCCGCCTGCGAGGCATTCTACGAATGGAGAATGGAGGCGTATGAGGAGGCCCAGCAGAGCGGCGAAGAGGGATTGGAGAGGCCGCAGAGTATCGCGACCGCCAAAGGGCCATGGCTGGCAAAGAAGCTCAAGCCGCTCCCAGCGGCCAAAATCGACGCTGCCATCGAGCCGTTGAGATCCTCCACTCAGGCGCGTCGCATCCTTGACGCCGCTCGCCGGCTCCACGCTCTCGCGAAAGGCCGCCAACGTACGCGCCCATATTGCGACATGTGGGACGAGTACTATCCCAACGGCAGTTTCTCGGTTCCATTCACCATCTTGGCTTTTCATGAACAGGACCTGGTGTGCCAGGCCTTTCAGAACGATGAAGAGGACTGGATGAACGGCGGCGAGCAACAGAGCCCGGCGTTTGCCACCGCCTTCGATCCCAAGGATCCCGAGTCGGTAGCGGCCGGATTTGAGGAATTCCGCCACTTCCTGCGAATGATGGAAGCACTGGGAGAACTGCTAGCGCTTCTGCCGGGTTGCGACGTATTGGAGGAGCAAAAATGAGGTTCGACGCCCATTTCGGCGAAGCCGAAGCGGTGCAGCTCAAGGCTGCGATTCTGCTATATGGCGGCGCCAAGAGGATTGCGTTCGCGTCCGTTCACGAACCCTATCGCGACCCAGCGGGCGGCGCGCCCTACCTGGATGCCGGCAGACCAATTACAACGGAGTTCCTACGCGAGCTGGCTCGCGGCCTTGGAATGGGAATGGCGTCGGAGATTCTGCCCGAGTCCGTCCTGATGCGCACTCCGGAAGTCACTGCCTGGTGGGTTTCGGCCGCCGTCCGGCCGATGTTCTTCTCGCAAACGTCGGATGGCAAGACCCTCAATGGACGGTCCTATCCGCATCCGCCACTGGTCTTCGCCCTCGATGGGGAGCACGGTTTAGGCGTCCGCGCTTTACTCGAAGATTGCCGACCGGGGTCGCGGAGTGCGATCGCTATCGCACCTTACTGGAACGTCAACGAAAGCGGGGCAATCTGCCTCGGTTCAATGGCCACGCCGCGCTCATCTGGTATTGCCTGCCTGAACGAGTGGGTAGAGAGTTTCTTTCAGAGTGAATTCACGCATGCCGGAAGCGTCAAAATTACCAGCCACAGCGAGGGCCACCTCGGCCTCTGGCGCGATTTGGCCGGGCATACGGCCTTCCCTCCGGAATGGCTGATCCCGGCCGGCACGCTGGAGGATTGGCTGTGCAGAAGAAATTGACAGAACATGCGCCGGCGGTGAACTGGCGGAACCGCCACATCATTGTGAGCATCGTTGGCTGCGGAGGCACGGGCTCCCACATTGCTACGGGAATGCCGTACTTGCATCAGGCATTACTTGCCGCTGGACATCCTTACGGATTGCGGGTGTTCCTGATCGATGGCGACCGCATCACCGAAACGAACTGTGTGCGACAACCATTCAGCCGCTCGGAGGTCGGGCTGTACAAAGCAGTGGTTCTGATCAACCGGCTGAACTTGTTTTGGGGGCTCGACTGGGAGGCCGTGCCCCACTTCGTTCGCTGCGGACAGGATGTTCCGGATTCGGACTTCCTGATCTCGTGCGTCGACACGCGCGCGGCGCGGGCGGCGATCGCACGTGTGGTGAGTCTCAAATCGCGGCGCTTTCATTACTGGCTGGATACCGGAAATCTCGCCGATCGGGGCCAATTTGTGCTCGGCCAACCCCTGCGGAAAGATCGCAAGGATCGCTCGAAACGGTTGCCCTGCGTGCACGAGCTCTTCCCCGCCATCGTTCAGGGACAAGCGGATAAACGAGATCGATTGCCGGCATGCAGCGCCGCAGAGGCCCTGGATCGACAGGAGCCGTACATTAACAGCTCCATCGCGACTCATGCATTGGCCCTGTTGGCTCGATTGTTTCGGCATGGGCGCGTCCCATACCACGGAGGCTTTGTGAACCTTGCTACCGGTCACGTAACGCCGTTGGCAGTAGACCCAAGCACCTGGGCGCGTTTGCGCAAACAGGCAGAGAGGGACCGAGCGCGTTTCGCCCCCAGACCGCGTGCGGCAGTGGCGCCCAACCAGTAAAGGGATCTTCAAATACCGCGAGTTGAAAAGGAGAACCATGTTTACCGAACTTCTGCCGATACTCAGAAATCGGCCAGTGATGCTTACGATCGCCTTGGTCAATGACCAGGCGATTCGCGTCAACGTGATACCGAAACGCCTGAAGGAAGGCGATTCTGGTGATTGTTCGCTGACGACGCCCTTGACCGTTACGGGAACACCGGAGGAGTTGGACCGAGAGTTTCCCGGGCAACTCGTTGCCTTTACCGGCTCCTTTGTGAGGCTTGGATCGAACCTCTCTGAAATCGAGGCCGCGCACGCTACTGCGGTGAAAGCGGTGGAGGCGGAGAGAAAGAAAGAGCTCGAGAACAAGCGCAAGGGAGCGGTCTCAAAGCCGGCTACGACGACCCCCGCGGCGACTCCGGGACCCGAAATCAAGGACGGCAAACCCGTATTCGGCAGCAAGACGGTGACTGCGACTCAAGGACCAAGCCTTTTCGATTCTCACGAGACTGCTGAAACTGCGGCGGCGACAACGACAACAGCAGCAGCAGCAGCAACAGGAGCGAGCCATGACGATTGAGAACATGCCCAGAATATTCAGGTATTCAGGATTAACGCTGCCGGATATTGATGGACTTGATGTGGAAAGCGTTCGGTCCCTATACGCAGCTACATATCCTGAAATTACGACGGCCGCGCTCACCGGACCGGAAGCGGTCGACGGCAAGCTCGTCTACACGTTCACGAAGGCAATTGAAATCCGGGGTGCATCCGCTTTTTTCGGCGGCGTTTCCTTTCAAGGCTCTTGCGTTTGAATGCAGGCTTTTCCGGGACCCGCCGACGCTCGCATATTTCCGTGGAACTTCGTATCTGGCTGGCGCGTATCTGCTTTCAAAATCGGCTATCCCGTTGGGCTGGCTGAGGTTCTTGAGGAGGGGCTGCGGACAATCAATGAGCAGCGATGGCGCCATAAAAAGCAATCGCTCACCCGGTGGCCATACCGATAAGGGAGGGGGGCGCAATCTCATCGTTGAGTTCGGCGCGGCGTTACCCGATGGGGATCCGCTCACGACGAACGCCCTCCCAGGCGGCTTCCCCTTCCTGATCGACGACGGCACAGACGAGGTGGTTGAACCCGCATTGCTGTTTCTGGTCGACGCCTACCTGACCAAGACCGGCTTCTGGAATCGGAACACCACGAAGAGGGCCGCCTACGATCTTCTGGACTGGTGGCGGTTTTTGGACCACCAGGGCCGACCTTGGGATCTGGCGGATGGTGCCGATCTGGACGCATACCGCGATTCCATGATTGGCGAAATCAGCCCGAGAACTCATGAGGAGTACAAGGCGGAGACAATTCGCGCGCGCAGAATCTTGGTGAAGCACTTTTACGCGTGGGCACACAAAAGGGGATTCTACTTTGGGAAACTGCAAGAGGCGACAGAGACTCGAGAGGTCTATCTCTCCGCCGATAGGGATCCACTCGCTCATATTCATTCCGGCCCGCGCCGAATTGCGAGCGATCCCGGAGCGCCCAGGAGCAGCACGAGGCCGGGTGAAAAGGTTCGCCCCCTGATTGGTGGTGATCCGAAGAACCCCAGCTTCCCACGCATTGCGGGGCACCTCGGGCCACTCCCGTCCGAACGCCCTGCGGATGACCCTACCCCATCTCGCGACCGGCTGGCAGCTGAACTCTCAGTATCGACCGGGCTCCGCGTTGACGAGGTCGCCAAGCTCACCATCTTTCAAATTCTCGATCTCCCGGTCGGCGGCGACTCTGAGAGATTCACGACCATGCACGTAACGAAGACGAAGAGGCTGGTAGAGCGCGACGTCAATGTGCCGAACTACCTCATTCCGGATCTGCACGCCTACATCGATGGGGAACGGAAGGAGTGTATTGCCGTTGGCAGGCGCTACTGGATAAAGAAAAAGAGCGATGAGCCCAAAGCGCTCCTCGTGAACGGCGTGGATGCCCACCAAAACGCCGGTAAACCCGTAAGTGCGGACACGCTCTCGGGTGCGTTTCGCAGAGCCGTCATTAAAGCGGGCGTGACCGAACGGGTCACGAAGACGGACCCTAACACCGGCGAGGTTCGCCATGTCCCGGTTCCCCGACACCGATACCATGATTTACGCCATACCTATGCTCTTTGGACCTACCACGCGCTGGTCGGGCAGGGCATCTCGGAACCGTGGAAGATCATTCAATCGCTGCTCGGCCATGCGCATCTGTCCACGACGTTGGATACGTACCTCCGGGTTGTGAACGTGGAGAAAGCTCGAACGGCTGACGGAGCCTACGAGGTCATGAGGAGCATCATCCGTGGCAACTAGAGCGCCGCGTCCGACCCGTTTCTCCCGTGAATCGAAAGCGACGGCCGTCGATATCGATCAGGCGCGTGCCGAAGTTGGCCGCCGAATCGAAAAAGGAACGGAACAAGGCAAACCCTTCCTTCGAGTAGTCGTTCCTACTCCGCGCGAGCCCAAACCTGAACAAGTGATCGACCTGTCCTTTCTCTATGCTTTGCCGAATTTGGCTGATACCCTGGCGGAAGCGTTTTTGGATTGGACAGCCACCACACAAAGGACCGCGAGCCGTGGCGGAGAAGCGGCGCATCTTCGCGTGGGATTGGTGGCCTTCCTGGTTGAAACTGGGCGGACGACGATAACTCCGGAAGGCCTCACCACCGAGTTAGCCAATACCTTCATCGGCTGGCTGAACGAGAAGCGAACCGGCAGAGACGAACTTCTCCAGGAAAATTCACGTGCCAAACTGTTTGCGACGCTCCGCCGGCTCATAAAGCATATGCGGCAATTGCCGAAGTGGTCTGGACGGATACCGCGCGATCTTTATATCAGAGACTCGCCTTGGCCGATGCGACATCTCAGGAGGAAGGCAACAGAGATCCTCGAGTCGGAGGACCTGAGGCGCTTGTTGTCAGCCTGTGCGGAGGAAGTGACCAGTACGATTCACCGAATCGAAGAGGGCTGGAGGCAGCGCGACGCGGCACGGGATTCTGTGCCTTCATCCCCAGAACGATATACGGCTTATGCCGATTTGGGGGTTAGCCTCGCCGCGCTCGATGCTCAGCTCGGGGGAAAGATTCTCCGAACAGACGTCGTCCACGAGATCAACCGCGGTCTCCAGGAGGCCATAACGAAGTTGCACGGCGGGCTCATTTCGGTGGGTGAGTACTTTTATCCGACTCCACGCCTGCTAATGCCTTTTATAGTGCTCATGTCGCTCTACACCGGGGTAAACACGGGGAGCCTGGTGGAGAGCCAAAGAGGCGATTTTTGGGTCGCCAGCGCGCTCGGCCACCGCCGCTTTTATTGGAAGGTGTGGAAAGAACGAGCCAAGCGCTGGCAATCAGGTAGTATTGCCTGCGACGAGGATGTGGCCCATCCGGCAAGGCTGGTGCAGTTCCTTATACAGTGGACGGAATATCTTCGCCCGCTGGTTCACCACTCGGTCGCCGAGCGGCTGTTTTTATTCGTACCACCGAGAGGGAAAAGACCAGCCTCCTCGTTTCAGAGCAAATGGGGATCGTTGCTTAGCGGTTCATGGGAGTATAGCTATAACCAGTTCCTCAAGGAGCACGGCCTCGGCCCGCTGGACACTCGCCGATTCCGCGTCACCGGACTGGAAATAGTCCATCAGCTCACCGGAGGCGATCTTCGGGCCATGCAGGCATGGGCCAACCACGCACGGGCCAGCACTACCGAGAGGAACTATGTGGGCGATGGGGCGAAGCAGCGAGATGAAGAGCGACTGGCCGAGATCATGCAGGTGCGTGGGCGCTGGCGGCAGACGCAGGGAAAGATCGAGACCCGCGGCCGACCGGAGCACACCGATATCGGCGCCGCCACGCCGGGCTGGACGTGTCTGGATCCGTATTCCGGCCTCTACGGGCCGAAGGATACGTTGTGCTCGGCCTACGCCCAGTGCCCCGTTTGCCCGCTGGGTAGCATCGACTTCCAATCGCCGTATGCCTGTGCACAGGCACATAACCTATTGGAGACGGTGAGGCGCGCGGCAGAGACGATGGCGCCGCAAGCATGGCTCAAGCGGATGGCCCCTGTGCAGCAGAAGCTGCTCAACGCTTGGCTGTGCCAGTTCTCTGAACCGGTTCGCAAGGCGGCGGAGAAGTTGTCACTGCCTCCACTTCCGGCACCCGAGTAACCGCCATGCTCAGACCGCTCCAGCGCATGACCACCAGGGAGGCCGCGGCTAGCGCCGATGCGCGAGACATTCTCAAGCAAAAGGAGATCGGTGATTTCTGGGTGTCGAGCCAAAGCCGGTGGGGAGACCGGTTGTGGCAGCTCGACAATGAAACAGCAGGCGCCAGACCACAGGTATCTCGGATCCACTGGGATGTCGCTCTGCCCGATGGCGATCGTCTCACAGACCCACAATGGGCTCCACTGCTTGAGGCCTTCAAGCGGTTCGCATGGTCGCTGTTCGCGGACGAGAGCAGGTATTACGGAAGACCCCTCAAGCCGGCAAACGCCAGCCCATTGTCCACCGGTATTGGTTGTCTCGCCCGCTGGATGGTCCGACGCAACTACCTCTCATTTAGTGAACTCGACAACGCCGCTTCAGAAGTCTTTCTCGATGATATGTCTGACGAGACCGCGCTGGCGGACTTACAGCCGAGCAACACTGAGGAAACGATTCCGGACCATGAGACCGATGCGGCCCCAGATGCTGATGGCGAGGGCATGAGTGTGTCGCAAGTTTGTCGACGCGTCAGTATATGGCTGCAACTCTGGCGTCAAGCCGGCCCGTTGCGGGAGGTCGGCATCCCGACTCTGCCGGAGCCACCCTTCAACGGTAGGAGCGCCAGGCAAGTTGCGCGCGAGATCGCTACGCGGGCCGCTTCCCTTATTCCTCCGCTGCCGGACGAAGTTGCGCTTCCCCTCATGAATGCGGCGCACCGCATGATCGGCCTGCCCGCGGAGGAAGTCATACGACTCCACGACATGTACGCCGAAGGTGTGCAGGCAGCAATAGATGACGGACAGAGATGGCGCAACCCTCAAAATGACAGAGGGCTTCGCGCTGTGAAGGGCTTTCAGTTCTCGGTTCTTCCTGGGGAGATGGAGCCTTGGCACTCGCCCGTTGACCAAGCTGAGGTGAACGACTTCTGGCCCACCTATAAGAGGGGGTATACGCGTTCTACAGTTTCCGGATCGCAGCTGTTGCGATCGCTGATCTGTTCGATTCGGGACGCTTGCTCAATTGTCATCCAGTCGGAAACCGGGTTGCGAGTTTCGGAGCTGTGCGGCCTCGAGCCGGGTATTGACCAGGAATCAGGTCTGCCCACCAGCGTCCGAATCCGCCGGTCGTATAGCGGACTGAACGAGCTTTTTTACGTTGACGGTCGTTTATTCAAGACCGTTCCCACCTCTGAGAGGGTGGAGTGGCTGGTTGGTTCGCGTCCCGTGGGTTCGAAAGAAATCCCTCCACCCGTGCGTGCGCTCGGTGTGTTGACCCGACTACTGGATCCATGGCGCAAGCTGGCGAGAGATCCAGAGATAGCAAGAACGCTCTTCGTGCAGCCAGCAGGGTTCCACGGCATGCCTGGCAAGAGCGGGATCGGAATCACCTTTGAGGACATGATTCTCGTAGGGCAGAGACAGTTCGTTTATCGCTATGTCGATCTGAGCAAACTCCCGGACAGGAACCGGCGCGGCGAGGACCTGGCGGCCTATCGCGAGAACCGCGGCCTCTGCCTGCGCACGCACCAGTGGCGTAAGACCTTCGCACGGTACATTTGCGGCACAGATAGCCGTATGCTGCCCGCCGTGAGCCGGCATTTCAAACATCTGACTCTCGCAATGACGGAAGAGGCATATCTAGGCAAGAATCCGGCACTCCAGGATGCCTACGAGAGCAACATAAACCAGAGCACGGCTCGAATCCTTTACGAGAATGCGCGTGGCAAACCCGCCCAGGCCGGCAGGATGGCGAAGGTCATCGATGAGCACCGCGCTGAGCTCCAGGCGCTCATTGCCAACAAAGACGAGCGCGATGGCCGGCGGGCGATCCAAAAGTGGGTTGAGCAAAACCGGTTGCAGATATTCTTTGCTCCCCATGGGATGTGCTTCATTCGGCTAGATCCGGTGGGCGCTCGCTGCCATGAGGTGAGCCAGGCGGTTCATTGGCTGAATGAGGAGCCCGACTACGCGATCCGCCATCCTTCCTTGTGCGCAGGTTGCTCCTGCTTCTTGGTTGACAAGGAAAATGAAGAGTTCTGGCTGCAGCGTTACCTCGATAATTACAGGGCCTTCCTCCAGGGAGCGTCGCTCGGGAAGGCGAGTGACTATCGCATTGCCCGTGAACGTGCTGACCAAGCCGCTGCAATTCTGCAGGCATTGAAGGTTCCTCTACCGGAGGTTTGACACATGGGACGCCGAGCGCTTCCGCCACCGCCGGGCGGCTGGGAAAAGGCGATCAGGGACGCAATCCAGCGTCTCAAACAGGGAAAGCCCCTCAATCCGCAGCTTCTCAGACAGGCGAAGCTGCGGAGGCTCCGCATCGGCCCTTCCACAGTGGCCCGCGAAGCCGGGTGCCCGCGCGACTACATCAGCCACCCAGGCTGCCGTTTTCCAGACCTCTACCAAGCGATCAAAGCTCTTCAGGAACCAGCGGTCGAGCCGCGCTCGCTCGCCGAGGTGAACTTGAGGCTCAGGAAGCGCAATCGGGAGCTGTTAGAGGCAGTCAAGACGGCTCGTGCTCAGGCTGCGGCGGCGCTGCTGCGGATGGATCAGACGGCCAAAGATTACGATCGGAAGCGGAACGAGCTCGAACGCATTCAGAAGCGGCAAGGCGCCGATCCCAACCGAGTCGCTGGCAGAAGCCGTGACCATGGAAAAGTGCTGGAGCTGCCCGCACCCAGCATAGAAGGATGAGGAGGAAGATGCCGGCGCGCTCGATTATTCCGGAGATTCTGGCGAAGCTCGAACCCTATTTGGAGCTGCTGGATCGACAATGGGAATCACAAGGCGAGGGATGCCGAACTCCCACGCTGCCCCATGATAAGGGTCAGGTGAACGTTCGCGCGATCACCAAGGCGGTGGGGCTGCGTCAGTCCCAGGAGCAGCATTTTTTCAAGAAGCCCGAACTCGCGCTGGCGATCAACGAACTGGCCAGAATCCAAGGGCTTCGCGGAATCAACAGCCGGGAGTTACAGGACGCCGGGGACAGGGCCCACGCCGCACGGATGCAGAAAGTCGTGCGACACAACACCGACCTTTCGCGCTCACTGGCCGAACGCGAGGCTGTGATCGAGCGGCAGCGCCGCGAAATCGAAGCGCTACGGGCCCAGCTCGCTCTACTGGAAGAAACGGGGATGGCGATTCGTACCTCCGGAGTGCGGTGATGCTCGCCTGTGTTGAAAAACTGATCGCCGAGCGTGATTGGGGTGTGATCCTCTCGGTGCGGGCTGTCGAGCAACCGGGTGAGAAATTCCAGGTCAAAGCACTGACCAAAGTCTTGCTCGGACGGCCATCCGTCGGAGAGACGTGGTATTTCGAAGGAGAGTATTTTCAGTCCCCGAGGTATGGCCGGCAACTCGTCGCGCAGTCCGGCTACCGCAAGATGCCCACGGGAAAGCTCATCTGTCGCTACCTGGCTGAGCACGCTCCCGGTGTGGGGCTTGAGCGCGCCACCCGGCTTTGGAACAAGTGGAACGTCAACCTCGCCACCATCATTTCTGATGAGAACAACATCCCAGAAATCGCAAGGGTCCTTGCGCAGGACCGGCCCAACCTCGCGGTACGGCTTGCGGCGGCCGTAGTGCGTGTATGGAAGGACTCGGCGGCTGAGTCCAACCTGGTCGACTGGCTCATGCAACGCGGCGTGGAAGATCTGAAGATCGCGCGGCGCGTGGCACGCATTCTTGGCGACTCGGCGATCCAGGCGCTGGCTTCAAATCCGTACATCTTGGTGCCACTGCTTCCGTCTTGGACAAAGGTAGATGAATTGGCCCGCCGCGTGATGCAGGAGACCGGAGCCAATGCGCCTGGGGCCGACTTGCGAAGGCTGGTCGGCGCCGTCGATGCTGTGGTGAAGGGCACTCTGGCGGACGGAGATACGGTGCTGACCCGAGAGCGCCTCCGAAGCAGCTTGGCAAAACTCCTGGAGTCCTCGGAGGGCTCCGATACAGTTGATGCCGCTATCGCCGCCGGCGAACGAAACGGCGCCATTCTGCCTGTCTCTTGCGGATGGCGGGCGCCGGGCGCCGCTTTACTCGAGGATAATGTGGCGGCGAAGTTGCGCCGGATGCTCGAGCCAAGTTATCCCAGCCCGGTGGGGGTTCCGCCTCCTGACCAACTGGCACGCCTTTTGGACCGCATGGCAAATCCCTCGCGCCCGCTACATGAAGAACAGAAATCGGCGGCGCTCAAGGTGATGGAGCACGCGATCGCATGCTTGCAAGGAGGCGCCGGCGTGGGCAAGACGTACACCCTGAAGATCGTGTGCGACCTTTACGAAAGCTTCGGCGGCCGCGTTCTGCTTGGGGCTCTTGCCGGTAAAGCCGCTTTGCGTCTAGCGCGTTCCACGGGTCGGGATGCCTTTACACTGGCACGCATCATCGGCCAACTGGCTGAGCGCGAGCGTATCGAAAGCGCCTTGCACGATCCCGGGCTGGATGCGCCTACTGTGGCAAGATTCTCGGAGCGGCTGAAGTCGCTCACAAAGATCGACGACCGGACCCTAGTCGTGCTGGACGAAGCCAGCATGATCGACCTGCCAACGTTGCATGCGATCCTCCGGCATATGCCGGAGGGGGCACGGCTGCTGCTGGCGGGTGACGCAGCGCAGCTTCCACCGATTGGCTTTGGCCTCGTCTATCACGCTCTCGTGAGCGATACGCAGATCACCGCAAATCTTACGGTCATTCATCGGCAGGCGCCGGAAAGTGGGATTCCCACGGTCAGTGCCGCAATCCGTGAACGCCGAATGCCGCTGTTCGCCGAGTGCCAGGGCGTTGCAGATGGCGTCTCTTTTGTGCCCTGCGAATCAGGGCTGCTTGGCGATGTAGTGGAGCGCATCGTGCTTCAACTCGGCGGGTACTCCAACGGAGTGCTGGTTGTTTCACCCACGAAGAAAGGCCCAGGGGGAGTTGATGCCCTGAATGCGCGCCTACACGAGCAGTTTCGCCCTTCCGGCGCCCCGGTGCACGACATCAAGGGATTCAACGCGCAGTACTACACCATCGGAGATCCCGTAATGTGGCTGCGTAACGACTACTCACGCGGGTTGTTCAACAGCCAGATTGGCCAGGTTAAATCGATTCCGGATAGCCCTGGGGAGCGATGGCTGGAAGTTCTCTTCGACGGCGAATCATCGCCTCGTACACTTCAACTGGAAGACCTCATGGACCTCACCCTGGCTCATGCGATCACCTGCCACAAGCTGCAGGGCAGTCAGGTACCGCGCGTCGTGGTGCCGATCTTCGAAACCCGGCTGCTGGACCCCTCTTGGGTCTACACGGCCATTACGCGAGCTGAACGTCAGGTCATTCTCGTGGGCGACCTGGCAGTGCTGCGCCTGGCTCTCAGAAGAGCCCGGACTGCCGAAAATCGGCGGGTCGGATTCGCATGGCCTCTCTGTATTCGCAGCGATGAAAACCTCCCCGCCAGATGCTGTTCTGGCTCCTGACGCGGTTGCAAGATTGGCGTGGGACGAGCATGGGGGCAAACCTCTGTTGCTGGCCACTCGTTTCATCTTCCTGAAACCTGACGCAGCTGCCGTTACACCCGGGGCGACGAGGTAGGCCGATCGAAGAATGCAAACTCAAGGACCTAGCCAAAGCCCGACGTGGCGACTATCCGTCCGGATGGATCAGGTAAAGGCTGCGCCGTTAGTCAGGAGGAACGCATTGAGTGCGTCATGAACCGGGCTCATCGAGCCTGAAAGTAGGCGATCGTTTCTTCGATCTCGCGCTTTAGGTTGGACTCGCCGGTGATATCTCTAAGGTGTCGAAGCAGCAGCAACGTTCTCGACGGTTCCCTGGCCGATGGCAGCATGGTTTCTGGCATTTCGAATGAGGAACGCACGATCGCCAGCGAATTCCGTGTTTCATCCTCAGTTAGCGCATTCACGCCAATGAGGTTGCTGATTAGCTCCGCCGTTCCATCGCCCAGTCCGCCTTGCGACGTTTGGAGATGGACTCCAGCAGGGCCAATGCCGGTTGCCATGAGGTGCTGCAGAATTTCGCTGTAGTATTGCGATTGGGTCTGCGTCTCCGGACGTCCATTCACCAGCCGACCGTCGGGTGCGCGAAAGGGATCAGAAAGGGCGGGCGTGACAAACGTCTGGAGCCCTTCGCTCGTCTCACAGTTGACGATCATGTTTGGGCCGGACTGGGCAAAGTTCTGTCCGCCCGGCAAGCAGGGTGGCGTGTTCACGGCGAATTGAATCGCAGGGCTGGCGAGTTTGTCGCCAACAGTCCACATCTCGCTCCAGCCCCCGAAGTCGCGCTTCTCGAACTGCCCGCCCGTTGACCATCGGCCCGCGCTATCGGTCGAGCCAATAACTGGACTCCAATCGGTGCGTCCCTGCCTGGACGTTCTGACGCTAATGGGCTGGTTGGGTGCGGCGATGATCTGAATCTCGAAGCGGTCGCCGACTCGAAAATCACTACCCGGACGACTGGCATTCACTAGGCGCACAAGCGGTACCTGAGCAACTGCCGGAACCATAGCCAAAACCAAAATGAATGGGATCCGCATAATGCTCCAATCCGAGTTCATTTTAACAGAGCTATGTGTTGACCCAACTACTCGCGGGAAGTCGCGAAGTGGCGGGTAACCTTGGGCTGGACATATGCTGGCGTCGGTCCACACTTCGGCGTCAGGGAGGGGTATGACGGCGCGCCGGTTTTCGAACGGCCTTACCCCATCCCTACTCATAACGAAGCGACGTGATAGGATCGACGCGCAGAGACCGAAGCGCGGGGGAGATGGAAGCGGTCAGGGTGACTGCCAGCATCACCGCCGCCACGGCGACGAATGTGCCCACATTCGTCGGCCGCACCTCAGGCGTCAGAAACATCGCGAGCGGCTGCACCGCGAAGACCGCCAGGGCGATTCCGATCGCAATGCCGGTGGCCGCCAGGGTTACACTTTGCCGAAGCACCAGCCAAAGAACATCTTGCCACGTGGCCCCGAGGGCGACGCGCAGGCCGATCTCGCGCAAGCGGCGCGTTACGCCGTAGAGCAGCGCGCCGTACAACCCGATGGCGGCGAGAGCCACGCCCAGCAATCCGACAGAGCCGAGAATGGCGGCGCCGAAACGGCTGGGGAGCAGCGCAAAGGTCAATGCCTGGGACATCGGCCTGGTCTCGATGGCGGCGGCGGGGTCTAGCCGGCCGAGAGCGGCATTGACGGGCGCAACAAGCAGTTGCGGAGCGCCGGCGGCGCGGATCAGGAAATGCAGGTCGCTGCCTGGCCTGTCCGTCTGCTCGTAAGGCGAGTATAGGGCCGGCATGTTCTCTTCGCCGAGCGTGAAGTACTTGCTATTCCGGGCGATGCCCACGATCATCTCCGAGCCATCGCCCCAAGTGACGATGTGGCCGATGGGATCCGTCGACCCGAAGAGACGCCGCGCCATGGCTTCGTTGAGGATGGTAATGCGGGGCGCACCCCGCCGGTCGGAGGGGAGAAACTCGCGCCCGTGCAGAATCGGAATCTGCATGACGTGAAAATAGCCTGGACCGACGTTGTTAAAGCGGAAGGTGACAGGCACGGGCTCGGGTGCGAGGTCGGTGCGTACGGGCAGCCCGATGGTCATGTTGTTGTTGAGCGGAACGACGGTGGCAAGGGCTACCGACTCCACGCCAGGCAGGGCGCGCAGGCTCTCCAGCGCGAGGCCGGCCAGCGCACGCGTTTTCTCGGGATTGGTGTGGGATGCGGGGACCAGCCGCATGTAAGCCCAGACGGTGTGCTTGAGATCGAAACCGGGATTCGAAGTGGAGGCCTGCACCAGGTTGCGGACGAACAGCAGACTTGCCGAGAGCAGAACGATGGATACGGCCAGTTGACCGATTACGAGCACGTTGCGCATGGTCCAGCGCCCGCTGACCTGGTGTTCCTCGCGCTTGAGGGTATTACTGGTGGCTGTAGAGCGCGCCGCTCTTAAGGCGGGCAGCAGTCCGGCTGCCAGGCAGGTCACCATGGCGAGGGCGGCCGAGTACGCCAGCAGCCGCTCGTCCGGCCGGATGTGATATTGCAGGGTGACGGGCAGCACGATGCGTATTTGGCTCAGGACGCTGGTAAGCGCGAGATTCAGCGCCAGCCCGGCAACGGTTCCGGAGACGGCCAGCAGAAGGCTTTCCGTCAGCAGTTGGCGCACCAGACGGCCTTGTCCGGCGCCGATAGACAGGCGAATGGCGAATTCGTGCTCCCGGCTGGAGGCCCGCGCCAACAGCATGCTGGCGACGTTGGCGCAGGCGATCAGGAGCACCAGACCGACCACGGTCAGCAACATGGCGAAGAAGGCGGCGATGGCTGTGGTGGCCTCGTCCGAACGAATTCGCTCCATTCCGGAGACAGCGGTCACTTCAACCCCCCGTGCCCACTGATGGCGCGGATCGGGATGCGGGCCGTCGAGAGAGTAGCAGGCGGCCTCCAGGCGGGCGCGGGCGGCGGCGCGCGTCATACCGGGCGTCAGGCGGCCGTAGAGCGTCACGTAGGTATGCTCGTCGGAGACCGGGAGGTAAAGGTCGGGCGAGAAACCGAATCCGAAGAGGGTGCGGTGATCGCGAGGCAGCACGCCCACGATCGTGTGGACAGTACCATCAAGGATCATGGTACGGCCGACCACGTGAGGATCGCCGCCCAGGCGGCCTCGCCAGAGGCCGTCGCTCAACACGACGGTGTCGGTCTCACCGGGCTGAATGGCGCGGCCCATGGCGACCGGGATCCCGGAGGTGGCGAAGAAATTGTCGGTGACACGCATCGGGAAGAGGCGGCTGGTGACTTCGCCATCGCGCCAGTTGATTTCGCCTTCCTCGTGCTCGCCGATCAATCCGTCGAAGATGCGAGCGTCGCGGAAAAAGCGGTAGGTGTCCATCTGGACGGCACTGTTGCCGCCCACGCGAATGGCGGCGAGGGTCTGCGGATCGCGCACCGACGGACGGCTGAACAAAACCTCGTTCGCGATGCTGAAGATTGTGGTGTTCACGCCGATGCCCAGCGCCAGGCAAGTGACGGCGGTCGCCGCGAAGGCGGGGTTGCGGCCGAAAGATCGTCCGGCGTAGCGGAGGTCGGAGGCGAGATCCTCAAGCCAGCGGAATTGCCAGGCGGAGCGGACTTCCTCGTGGGCGCGGGCGGGCGACCCGAACTCGCGACGCGCCTGGGCGAGCGCGGCGGCGGCGGTGAGACCTTGCGATTGCAGCTCGGCGGCGCGCGTCTCCAAGTGGAAGCGCAGCTCCTGTTCGAATTCGGCATCGAGACGAGAGCCGCGGACAAGATAACGGAGGCGGTTGAGCACTTCGGTAATCATGGATGAAACTCCTCTCCTAAGCGGTGCGCATGACGAGTTGGATGGCGCGCACCATGCGTTGGAAGTCTTCGGCTTCCTGGGTTAACTGTTTGTGTCCCTCGGGCGTGAGGCTGTAAAAGCGGGCTTTGCGATTGTTGTCGGACGTGCCCCACTCGGCGCGGAGCCACCCCTTCACCAGCATCCGGTTCAGCGCCGGGTAGAGCGAGCCGTCCTCAATGATAATTCCGTCGCGGGAGGCGTCCTTTACGCGTTTGGCGATGGCGTATCCGTGGAGCGGTCCGGCGGCGAGGGCGCGGAGGATGAGCAAGTACAACGTACCGGGCAAAAGCTCAGAAGTGAGGCGTTCCGCCATAATCTTCCCCTTTCCAGACTATACATATACTGGACAAGGGAAGCAAGTCCCAGGGAGAGCTGCCGTGCGTCCCGAAGAAGAATTAACACGATCACAGCTCACAGGCGTTCGTTGTGCAGGGCCACTGCGATGTCGGCGGGGACTTCAACTGTGGCATTGCCCTTTAAGCAGCCGAGCGAAGTCAGAAACACATCAATCTGTCGGAGCACGAGAGCCTGCCATGGCGAGTCTGGGAAGCGGTTGAAAAAGCCGTGCGCTTGGGCCCGTGGCGGTGTAGAACTCTGTGCGGGTTCCGCCGCGGCTTTGTTGTCGACGGGGCGGATATCGGTCTCGAACGGCCTTAAGGCCGCCGACGCTGCACCGATCACCGACTGGACGATGAGCACGGCTGGGAGTATCCGCATGATTCCACCGGGGACCTCCTTCTCAGAATAGACCTTGGGCCGGACTCGAATGCTCGGGACTGAACTTGACTGGTGCCAAGCATCGCAAAAAGGTCTCGCCTTGTCGGTAGCGTTTACGAATCGCGGAGGGCGAATCGACTTGATCGTATCACGCCAGCCCGATGACATTTGAGGGTTTGATTCCTCGCTGACGCAGCGCTTACGTTCTCCGCAGCAGACGTAGGAACGGGAGAAGGCACGGTACCGACGGACAGCGCACGCTGCCGAACTTGAACCACATCGCTTTATTGATGATGATGCATGATGATGACTAAGAAGAGAAAGAAAGAAGAAGAGGGAGAACTATGAAGGTCGAAGCATTGGAGCGGGAATTTCGCTATAACGGCGGACTGCGTTTGCCCGATCCGAATCCGAAGTTAGCCGTTGAGGAAGTGATCAACCTATACAGCAATACTTATCCTGAGATCACGACCGCGGCCATCGAGGGTCCGGAGGTTATAGGAAACAAGCTGGTATACCGACTAACTCGTGCGATTGGGACCAAGGGCTAGGTCTATAAGCCTTTCGGTCGCTGGCTTCCGAACCTGTGGTTGACGATCCGAGACTTGGTCGGCCCCATATTTTCCATTAGCCCGTTTAGCGCGAAAAGGATCGCCAGTCGACTCTGCGGGCGCTCCGCCGTTTTGGCAGGGTAACCCAGGAGGCGGCCCGAAGGCCGCCATCCACTCCGGGCTTGAGTCGGCGCTCGGGTCGCATCCCTGCGTTGCCCTATCCTCCTATCAAGCTCCTCCATTGTACGGCTTTTGCCAATAGCGCCCAACACAAAAGTCATCCACTCTGGAAGAAAACTGCGATAAATCCTGGGGGGTTTGGGGGGCAAAGCCCCTCAAGGAACTGCCACCAGAAATGCGGGGCCTTCAGCCCAGACTCCGCCGGAGGCAGGAGATATAAAAAGCAGATCGCCGTCTCTCCAACTAATGTCTCTGCGTTCAAGTGCTTGTCTCGAAAGGAAATGTTCCGCATGCTACATACATACACCGCAGATGCGCCACGGATATCGAT
>Ga0075029_100000201_pt1 | contig 31595 bp, 28 predicted proteins | sample LitLauG_LLR_2013_FD_71391 | JGI IMG/M metagenome (GOLD analysis project Ga0075029, IMG submission 71391) | Freshwater sediment microbial communities from North America - Little Laurel Run_MetaG_LLR_2013 | ecosystem: Environmental > Aquatic > Freshwater > Creek > Sediment | place: USA... | reverse complement strand
TCGGTGGAGGACCCCCGCCTCGTGGTGGTCCCCCAGCGCGCCGCCGACCACCAGGTCGTCGCGTCGGTGGACGCCGACGGCGGAGCGCTGTTCCGGCTGGCGGCTCCCGACGTCACCGACCTCGCCGACCTCGCCGAGCGAGGCGAGGTGATGCCCGCCAAGGCCACCTACTTCGCGCCCAAGACCTCCGCGGGGGTCGTCCTGGTCCTCGACGGCGCCTAGCTCACCTCGCCCGCCGGCCCGGGGCGGTCGGGGGAGCGGGGGCCAGGCGGTGCGCGGGGTCGCCGGGCGCGGCAGGATGGCCCGGACCCCCGACGAAAGGGCCCCGACGTGCGACTCGGACTGCACGTACCTGACTTCACCTGGACCGGCGGCCCGCCGGCGCTGGCGGGGACGCTGCGCGACGTGGCGCGCCTGGCCGAGGACGTGGGCTTCGACCGGCTGTCGGTGATGGACCACCTGTGGCAGATCGGTCCCGTCGGTCCGGTGGAGACCGACATGCTCGAGGCGTACACCGCCCTGGGCTACCTCGCTGGGCAGACCAGCCGTATCTCCCTGCTGACCCTGGTCACCGCCGTCACGTACCGGGACCCCGGCCTGCTGGTCAAGGCCGTCACCACCGTGGACGTGCTGTCCGGGGGTCGGGCGTGGCTGGGGATCGGAGCCGCGTGGAACGCCGAGGAGGCCGCGGGCCTCGGGCTGTTCTTCCCGCCGACCGCCGAGCGGTTCGAGCGGCTGGAGGAGACGCTGCAGATCTTCGCCCAGATGTGCTCGGGCGACGAGGGTCCCTACACCGGACGCCACTACAGGCTGGGACGCACGCTGAACAGCCCCATGCCGCTGTCCCAGCCACGCCCCCGGATCCTCATCGGGGGTGGCGGGGAGACCAAGACGCTGCGCCTGGTGGCCCGCTACGCCGACGCGTGCAACCTGTTCGCCGGCCCGGAGCTGGAGCGCAAGCTCGACGTCCTGCGCGAGCACTGTCGGGCGGAGGGCCGCGACTACGACTCCCTGGAGAAGACCGTGACCTACCGGTTCGACGTCGGCGACGACGGGTCCGGGGTAGAGGAGCTCCTGGCTGACCTGGAGCGGATGTCTGCCCTCGGGGTCGACGTGGTGCACGGGTCTGCCTACCGGGTCGGCACGCTGCGCCCCCTGGAGGTGCTCGGTGAGAGGGTCGTGCCGGTGATCGCCGGCTGGGGTCGCGGCTGAAGGCCCGCGCCGACGCAGATGTGGCGCGGGCCCACGTGCCGTACCCTGATTTTCCTCGGCTCGACTTCCCCGGTCAGGTGGTCCGTGCGCGTCCGTCCCCTCAGCGCTGTGCTTGTTGGTTCCGCGCTGGCCATCGCCGGGTGCCACGCGGGCACGACCGCGGCCCCCGCCACGACGGTCTCCGGGTCGCCGGTGTCCGCCAGCTCGCCCGACGCGTCCGCCGCGGCGGTCAGCGTGGCGGCGTCGCCGGCCGACGGCCAGAAGGCCGTTGCACCGGGCACGATCGCCAAGATCAGCGTGGCTCACGGGCAGTTGGTCTCGGTATCGGCCACCGCCACTCCGACCGCCGCCGCGCTGGCCGTGCAGGGCGCGGCCACGACCCGACCGCCGCTGGTCGGCACCCTGACCGGCCCCACCGCCTGGACGTCAGCGTCGCCGCTGGTGCCGAACACGGCCTACCGCCTGGCGGTCCTCGTCCGCGACACCGGTGGCCATGCCGTGACCCGCACCGTCGCCTTCACGACCGCGCCGCCGACCACACGGCTGACCCTGTCCATCGCGCCGGTGACCGGCGAGGTGGTGGGCGTCGCCCAGCCGGTGGCCGTGTACTTCGACCAGCCCGTGAGCAACGAGGCCGCCGTCCAGGCTGCCCTGCACGTCACCACGAACAAGGCGATCGGCCCCGCCGGGTGGCACTGGTTCTCCCCCTACGAGGTGCAGTACCGGCCGAAGGCCTTCTGGCCGGCGCTCACCACGGTCACCCTGCAGGCGAACCTCGACGGGGTCCCCGCGGGTGGGGGCGTGTGGGGCGGGCGGACCTATACCGACACGTTCCAGATCGGCCACGCGATCGTGTCCACGGTCAACGGGGCCAGCGACACTTTCACCGTCACCCAGGACGGCAAGGTTATCCGCCAGATGCCGACCGGCACCGGCAAGACCGGCTTCGAGACGTGGACCGGCATTCTGGTGACGGAGGAGAAGTACCAGACGATCCAGATGAACTCCGCCAGCGTGAACATCTTCGGCGCGCAGGCGTACAACCTGGGCGTTCACTGGGCCGTGCGGGTGACGAACTCGGGCACCTTCGTGCACGCCGCCCCCTGGGACACCGCGCTGGGCCGCGCGAACGTCTCCCACGGCTGCATCCACCTGTCGACCAGCGACGCGGAGTGGTACTACAACCTGTCTCTGCGCGGGGACCCGGTGATCGTGTCGCACACCGGGGGCCAGCCGGTGGCGCCCACGAACGGCTTCGCGGGCTGGAACATGACGTGGTCGCAGTGGATGGCCGGTTCCGCGTAGGTGCGGGCTCGACGGGGACGCCCCGTCGAGCGGGCGCAGCCCTGACGGGCACGCCCGAGTGACGCTGCCCTGACCCGCGTGGTGGGCTCGCCGGATCAGATCTGGCTGGCGAACGAGTCGATCCCGGCCTTCTCCCCCTCGCCGCGGGAGACGAACCGGTACGCCAGGTACCCCACGGTCACGGCGAGCAGCGACGCGGCGAGCAGGCAGGTCGCCAGCGCGTTGAGCGCGGGGGTGGGGGCGCCGCGTGCAGTGTTGTAGATCTTCACGGCGACCGGCTCCGTGGCCGCCGTGGAGGACAGGTACCGCACGATGACGAAGTCGTCGATGACGTCGGCGAACACCAAGACGGTGCTGGCGAAGATCGCCGGGTACAGCAGGGGGAGCAGCACCCGCCGCAGCGCCCCCAGCGGCGAGGCGCCCAGGTCCTGGGCCGCCTCCTCGTACTCCTTGCCGATCGTGAGCAGGCGCGCCCGCACGATGATCACTGGGTAGGACAGCTGGAACGTGACCAGGCCGAGCACCTGCGACGTGGTGCCGATGGTGTTCCTCAGCGGCCCGACGTTGGTGACCAGGAAGAAGACGGCGATCCCCAGCACGATCTCTGGGACCACGAACGACAGCAGCATCTGGAAGTTCCAGAAGCTGGGCAGCCGCCCCCGCCAGCGGTCCAGCCCCAGCGCGAAAGCCACGCCGAGCGGCACGGTGACCGCGGTGACAATGACGCCGAGGAACAGCGTGTACCGAAGGGCGGTGTGCAGCGAGGGGTCGTGCCACACCGACAGGTTCGGGTCACCCCAGTACCAGCGGAAGGAGAAGCCCTGCCATGAGACCCGGGACTTCCCGGCGTTGAAAGAGAACAGCACCGCGATCGCCACCGGGGCCAGCGACCAGAGCAGGTAGCCCCAGGTGAAGGCCTCCAGCAGCCGCGGCTTGCGCCACGGGTCTCGCCACCAGCCCATGAGGGAGCGCCGCGGGGCGCGCGCGTGGTCGGCCGGGGCTGCCACCGCAGGGGCGGCCACCTGCGTCGACGTCATGTGCCCTCCTCGGCTCGCGTGGAGCGCACGTAGTACAGCATCGGCGCGAGCAGGACGACGAACATCAAGATCACGAAGGTCGCGCCCTGGGCGGTGGTCTCCGGGCTGGAGATCGCGTTGTTGATCAGGTTGCCGAACATTGCCGTGTTCGGAGACCCGGACAGCAGGTCGTTGGTGAAGTAGTCCCCCACCATGGGCAGGCTCACGATGAGCAGCCCGGCGATGATCGCCGGCTTGCTCATCGGCAGCGTGACCCGCCGGAAGGTCTGCCACTTGCTCGCGCCGAGGTCGCGGGCGGCCTCGAGCAGGCTCGGCTGGATGCGGTCCAGGCCGGCGTACAGCGGCAGGATCATGTAGGGGACGTAGCCGTAGACCAGCCCGAACAGCACGGTGAGTGGCCGACCGTTCAGCCAGTTGATGTCCACAGGGAACAGCCCGCCCAGGCTGAGCGCCTTGTTGACCCACCCGTCGGTCTGCAGGAGGTTCACCCAGGCGAGCATGCGCATCATGTAGCTGATCCAGAACGGGGCGATCAGCAGCACCAGCAGGAGCCCCCGGCGCTTGCCGCCGTAGCGGGCCACGTAGTACGCCACCGGGTAGGCGATAAGCAGGCACAGCGCGCTCGCGATGACCACGAACTCCGCGGTCCGCAGGATCGGGGGACCGTAGAAGCCGTTGGCGCCCACGATGTGGGTGAGTACGTACTGGGCCTGGCTGAAGTTCCACTGCAACGGGTTCCACACAGGGACCGGCGAGCGGAATATCGGGTCCAGCGTCCCGAAGGCGATGGCGAGAACCACGTAGAGCGGGATCAGGAACAGAACGAACAGCCAGGCGACCCCCGGCAGCGCCAGAGTCGGCCACAGCGCCTTCGAGCGCCCCCCGGGCCGAGCCACGCTAGCGACCTCGGGCGGGGGGGCGTACGGGTAGCCGACCTGCCACCTAGTGCGCCCCCGCCTTGAACTCCTGCCAGACCGCCTGCCACTCCGCGTCGACGGCGGGCGGCAGCTCCAGGATCCGGTAGCCCACGTTGAACCACTCCGGCTGGACGATGGCGGTGGACAGGTTCGCCGGGATGAACCCGCTGGACACCAGGTCCGCGACGTTGAGCCTGGTCTGCGGCGGCTGGTACCCGATCGCGCCGAAGTTCTTCAGCGCGACGTTGTAGTCCAGCATGTGGTTGACGAACAGGTGAGCCATCACCGGCGCCTTGGACGACTTCAGGATCACCATCAGGTCGTTGTCGACCTCGCCCTTGCCGTCGGGCGGGAACCAGTAGCGCAGCACCTTCGGGCTCTGACCGGTGGGCATGTAGCTGATCATGTTGATCGCGTCCCCGGACCAGGCCTGGCACACGCTCACGACGCCGGTGGGCACGTCCTGGTAGTCGGTGACGTTCACCTTGGGCTGGGTCGCCGCGTTGAGCGCCTTCAGCTGCTGCAGCACCAGCGCGAGGTCCTTGGTGCTGTGGGTGTTGATGTCCAGGCCGTTCTTGAGCAGCACCATGCCCATACAGGTCCGCGCGTCGTCGAGGACTGACACCTGGCGCGCGTACTGGGTGTCCCACAGCACGCTGTAGGGGTTGGGCAGTGCCGGGATGTTCGTGCTCACCTTGTCGTCACGCCACGCGATGCCGGTCGTGTAGACGGTGTACGGGACGGTGTACTGCCACCCCACGTCGTAGAAGGGGTTGGTGAACGCGTCCCAGACGTTGGCGTGGTTGGGGATGTAGCTGTGGTTCAGCGGCTGGATGAGCCGACCTTGGACCATCTTGCCGATCTGGTCGTAGCTGAGCCCCAGCTCTATGTCCAGCGGGATGGTGCCCGAGCGGATCTTGGCGAGCGCCTCGTCGGTGGACTCGTAGGTGGTCACCGAGACCTTGACGTTGTACTTGGCGTACTTCTTCTCGAAGCTCTTCAGCGCGTTGGGGTCGATGTAGTCGACGTAGTTGTACAGGTTCAGGGTGGCGTTCATCTCCGGCTCCAGGCCGGAGGCGATAGGTGCGTTCCCCGAGTAGATGGGCCACTTGACCGGGGTGGCCGGTGTCGCGATCTGCAGGGCAGACGACGTCGAGCCCGAGGAGGAGGCGGAGCTGCAGGCGTCCAGCAGCGCAGTCAGGCCCGGCAGGGCGACCGCGGCCGCGGCCCCTCGCTGCAGGAAGCTGCGGCGGCTGAGCCCGCTACGACGGGAAACGGGGGGCTCCTCGGTCACGTGTGACTCCTCCCAGTGCCGTAGTGGCTCTTGCCGTGCGTGGAAACGTCGCATAGACTGAACGTTCAGTCAACCCCTTGCAACCAACTCGTGACCGGGGACCGGCGATGAGCCTGAGCACTGACGAAAGCGTGGATGTTACCTCCCGTCTGGAGGCCCTGATCGCCGCCCAGGAGCAGGTGTTCCTGGCCCGCCAGCCCCGTTCGCGGCAGATGCTGGAGCGCGCGAGGTCCAGCCTGGCCGGCGGCGTGACGTCCAACTGGCAGATCGCCCGGCCGCAGGCGGTGTGGATCAGCCACGGCCAGGGTTCGAAGGTCTACGACGTCGACGGCACCGAGTACGTGGACATGCATGGCGGGTACGGCGTGTCCGCCGTCGGCCACGCCCACCCGGCCATCGTGCGGGCGGTCAGCGAGCGGGTGGCCCGTGGCACCCACTTCGCCCAGCCGACGGAGGACTCCATCGTCGTGGCCGAGGAGCTGTCGCGGCGCTGGGGACTGCCCCTGTGGCGGTTCGGCAACTCTGGCACCGAGGCCACCATGGACGCGGTGCACCTCATGCGCGCCATCACCGGCCGGGACCTGATCATCAAGGTAGAGGGCTGCTACCACGGCCACCACGACTCGGTACAGGTCTCGATCGCTCCGGATGCGGAGGAGGTAGGCCCGGCCGACCGCCCGAACTCGGTGCCCGGCGCGGCGGGCATCCCGCAGGCGATCGTCGACATGACGATCATCGTGGGGTTCAACGACCTCGCGGCGGTGGAGCGGGTCCTGCGTGAGCACCCCGGGCAGGTCGCCGGGATGCTCCTTGAGCCGATCATGATGAATGCCGGCGTGATCGCGCCCGACGACGGCTACCTGGCGGGGCTGAAGACCCTGCTCCACGAGCACGGCGCGCTGCTGGCCTTCGACGAGGTCAAGACCGGCTTCACGGTCGCCGCCGGCGGCGCCACGGAGCGCCTGGGCGTGACCCCGGACATCGTCGCCCTCGCCAAGGCGCTGGGGGGCGGCATCTCCACCGCGGCGATCGGTGGCACCGCCGAGGTGATGGGTCACATCGCCGACGGGCGGTACGAGCAGGTCGGGACGTTCAACGGCAACCCGCTGGCGATGGCGGCGGCGCGCGCCACCGTCACCGAGGTGCTGACCCCGGATGCCTACCGTCACTTCGAGGCGCTGCGGGAGCGGCTCGTCACCGGGCTGGAGGCGGTGATCGCTGAGCACGACCTGCCGGCGCACGTCGTCGCGATCGGCCCGAAGGGGTGCATCACCTTCCGGCGTGAGGCGGTCCGTAACTACCGCGACTTCCTGGAGATCGACGACGCGTTCAGCCACGGCCACTGGCTGTACCAGCACAACGGCGGCTGCTTCCTGCCGCCGTGGGGGAAGTCCGAGCAGTGGCTGGTGTCGGTCCAGCACGACACCGCGGACGTGGACCGTTTCGTGGGCAACTTCGCCCGCTTTGCCGCGGACCTGGCGCGTTAGCCAGTGGCTGGAGGCGACGTACAGCTCGTCGGTCTGGAGAAGTCCTTCGGGGACTTCGCCGCCGTGCGGGGGATCGACCTGCGCATTGACGGCGGGGAGTTCTTCTCCCTGCTGGGGCCGTCCGGGTGCGGGAAGACGACGACCCTGCGCATGATCGCCGGCTTCGAGGAGCCGACAGCGGGGCAGATCCTCATCGATGGCGCGGACGTGGCGCAGGTTCCGCCGCACAAACGTCCGGTGAACACGGTCTTCCAGAGCTACGCGCTGTTCCCGTTCATGTCGGTCTCGGACAACGTCGCCTTCGGGCTGAAGTACTCCCAGGAGACCAAGGAAGGCGTCAGGCGCCGGGTCAACGAGGCGCTGGCCTTGGTGCAGATGGAGGCCAAGGCCAAGAGCAAGCCGGGGCAGCTGTCCGGTGGCCAGCAGCAGCGGGTCGCGCTGGCCCGCGCCCTGGTGCTGGGGCCGAAGGTGCTGCTGCTGGACGAGCCGCTGGGCGCCCTGGACGCAAAGCTGCGCAAGACCTTGCAGGTGGAGCTCAAGGCGCTGCAGGAGCGGGTCGGCATCACCTTCATCTACGTCACCCACGACCAGGAGGAGGCCCTGACGATGTCGGACCGCCTCGCCGTGATGGCGGACGGTCGCATCGAGCAGCTCGGGGCGCCCCAGGAGGTCTACCAGAGGCCCGAGACCGCGTACGTCGCAGACTTCCTGGGGGTGTCGAACTTGCTGGAGGTCGATGTCGTGGGTGTCAGCGAGGGCACCACCATGCTGCGGCTCGGGGATGTGCAGCTGCAGTCCCGGGACCTATCCAGCGCGGCGGCCTCGATGGGACCCGCCAAGGCGGTGCTGCGGCCTGAGCGCATCCAGCTGCTACGCGACGACGCGGGTGAGGGTCCCAACCGGGTGGCCGGTGTGGTGGAGCGGGTGGTCTACCTGGGCTCGACCACGCAGGTCGTGGTGCGCCTAGCGCCAGGGCCGGTTGTGCAGGCCATGGTGCCCAACACCGAAGGCGCCTCCGCGTGGGAGGCCGGCAAGCCGGTCTCGGTGCATGTGCCCCCGGAGGCTCTGCGCGTTCTGGCCGGCTGATCCGTCACGGGGAGGGTGCGGGACCTGGGACAGCTCCGGGTCGGGTCCTGCCCAGGGCGCGGCGCGGCTTACTGGGCAGGTCCCAGCTCACGCCGAGCTCGCGCGACGCGGTGTGCAGGCACACGTCGATGGCCCGGTCGGGGGTGATGGTCGGGTCCTTCAGCGCGACCTGGACCGCAAGACCGTCCAGCAGCGCGCTCAGGGTGATGGCGAAGTCCTCGGCGTCGACGTCGAGAAACTCCCCGGTCGTCTGGCCCAACCGCACCACGGTGGTGATCTGGTCGCGCCAGCGCTGGTCGAGCAGCTCGCGGTCGCGGGCCACCTCTGGATGGCGGACCGCCTGCGTCCACAGGTCCAGCCACAGCACCCAGGAGCCGGGGAGGTCTTGGATGGACTCGTCCGTGCAGCTGAACCGGATGAGGGCCTCGAGCTTGCCCTTGGCGTCGGGGATGGTGTCGAGCAGGCCGGCAGCCTCCTCGTAGAACAGGTCCTCGCAGTAGCGCAGTGCCTCGGTCAGCAGCTGGTCCTTGGTCCCGAAGTAGTAGATGACCAAGGCAGAGCTCGCACCCGCCCGCCGCCCCACGTCGGCTATACGGGTGTCGGCGAATCCACGCTCGCCGATCACCTGGATGGCCGCCCGCAGCATCTGCTCGCGACGGTCGTCGGCCGCGCTCGCCCGCTCACTCACCGCAACGCCCCCACGGTGGGTCCTTCCCTCGGCCCGCTGCCCTCAGAACCCTTGTCAGAAACCGTAGCAGGTCCATAGACTGAACGTTCAGTCAATGTCGCCCAGGCCTGGTGCCGGGGCCGGTGCGAGGAAGTGGTGCATGGCGCAGTCATACGACGCCATCGTCGTCGGTGGAGGGCACAACGGTCTGGTCGCAGCGGCGTACCTGGCGCGGTCCGGTGCCCGCACGCTCGTGCTGGAGTCCCGGTACAAGACCGGCGGCGCCGCGACCACCGAGGCGCCCTGGCCGGAGGCGCCGGACACCAACGTCACGCGGCTGTCCTACGTGATGAGCCTGATGCCGCCGACGATCTTGCGGGACCTCAGCCTCGTCCGGCACGGCTACAAGGTCTACCCGATGGGGCCGTACTACCAGGCGTTCCCCGAGGGCGGTTCCATCCAGATCTTCGCCGACGACTCCTCGCGCAACTACGACGAGATCGCCCGGTGGTCGAAGAAGGACGCCGACATGATGCCGAAGTGGGACGCCTGGCTGGGCGGTCTCGCTGACGTTCTCGGCCCGATGCTCCTGCAGGCCCCGCCGAACGTCGGCTCCCGCAAGGCCAGCGACCTCAACACCATGGCCAAGCTGGCCTGGCGCAACCGCGGTCTGGACACCCGCACCGTTGGTGACATCACGCGGCTGTTTGCGATGAGCATTGCCGACCTGCTGGACGACTGGTTCGAGTCCGACCAGATCAAGTCGATGCTCGCGGTCAACGGGGTCATCGGTACCTGGGCCGGCCCGTGCGAGCCCGGCACTGCCTACGTGATGGCCCACCACAGCATCGGTGACGTCGGTGACGGCCACCTCGGCAGCTGGGGCTACCCCGAGGGCGGGATGGGCGCCGTCGCGGACGCCATCCGCGCGGCCGCGCTGGAGTTCGGCGCGGAGGTGCGGGTGAACGCCCCCGTGGCCAAGACGACGGTCGTCAACGGTCGCATTACCGGGGTGGTGCTCGACGACGGTGAGGAGATCGCCGCGCCGCTCGTCGTCACCTCCGTCCACCCCAAGATCGCGTTCCTGGACCACCTGGACGCGCGCGACCTGCCCGCAGACTTCGTGCGCGACATTGAGACGTGGAAGACCCGCAGCGGCGTGGTGAAGATCAACCTCGCCCTGGACGCGCTGCCCAACTTCACCGCGAACCCCGGCTCGCAGCAGCAGTCCCACCACACCGGCTCGGTGGAGATGGCCCCGTCGGTGGAGTACATCGAGCGCGCGTTCCAGGACGCCCGGGAGGGGCGTCCGGCAGTGCGGCCGTTCTCCGACAGTGTCATCCCGACCACCTTCGACAAGACTCTGGCGCCCGAGGGCGTGCACATCATGAGCTTGTTCAGCCAGTGGGTGCCCGCGGAGTACGCCCAGGAGCCGCACCGCGACGAGCTCGAGGCCTACGCCGACCGGCTGGTCGCGTGCTACGAGGAGGTCGCCCCGGGGTTCACCTCCTCGATCCTGCACCGCGACATCGTCGGGCCGTACGACATGGAGCACGACTACGGCCTGATCGGCGGCAACATCTTCCACGGTGAGCTGTCCATCGAGCAGCTGTTCCACATGCGCCCCGCTCCGGGGTACGCGGACTACCGCACGCCGATCAAGGGCCTGTACAACGCCAGCTCCGCCACGCACGCCGGCGGGGGCGTCACGGGGATCCCTGGCCTGCAGGCGGCCAAGGCCGCGCTGGGCGACCGCAAGAACGAGGAGCTGCGCAGCCGTCTGAAGCTGAACCGCTCGCGCACCGGCAGTGCCGGCTAGCACCTCACGCGCGGCGACCGTGCGGGCCATGCTGGAGGCCCGCACGGTCGCCGTCGTCGGGGCGAGCCCCCGCCCGGGCAGCTTCGGGGCGCAGATGCTCGGCGAGGTCATCCGCTCCACGGCAGGGGTGCGGGTGCTGCCGGTCAACCCTCGCTACGAGTCCATCGACGGCCTGGCGTGCGCCCCGTCGCTGGCGGCGCTGGACGCCGCGGTGGATCTGGTCCTGCTCGGGGTCCCCAACGCTCAGCTGGAGAGCCAGCTGGGCGCAGCCACGGCGATCGGCGCGCGGTCCGCGGTCGTCTTCGCCTCGGGCTACGAGCCCGCCCGCGACGACGCGCCGCCGCTGGTTGCGCGACTCGCGGCGCAGGCGCGGGCCGGCGGGATGGCCGTCTGCGGGGGCAACTGCATGGGGTTCTGGCACGTCGAGCAGGACCTGCGCGCGCTCGGCTTCACCGAGGCAGCCACGCCGCCGAGGGGCCCGGTCACGTTCCTGTCCCACTCCGGCTCGGCGTTCTCCGCCCTGCTGCGCAACCGCCGGGGCATCGGTTTCAACCTGGTGGTATCCGCGGGCCAGGAGTTCGTCACGTCCGTGGCGGACTACCTGCGCTACGCGATCGAGCTGGACAGCACCCGGGTCGTTGCCATCCTGATGGAGACGGCCCGCGACCCCGAGGGGCTGCGCGGCGCCCTGCTGGCCGCGGCGGACGCCGACATCCCTGTGGTGGCACTGAAGGTGGGCCGCTCCGGGCGGGCCAAGGAGCTGGTGACGGCCCACTCGGGCGCCCTCGCCGGCGAGGACTCGGCGTACCAGGCGCTCTTTGAGGCGACGGGGACGCTGCGCGTCGACGACCTCGACGAGCTCATGGACACGGTCGAGCTGCTGGCCTCTGGCCGCCGCGCCGGCCGCGGCGGCCTGGCCGCCGTGCACGACTCCGGAGCGGAGCGGGCGCTGCTGGTGGACGTGGCCGACGCGGTGGGCGTGCCGTTCGCACCGTTGGCCGAGGGCACCCGCGCGAGTCTCGCCCAGCTGCTGGACCCTGGTCTGGAGCCCGACAACCCCCTGGACGTGTGGGGCACCGGATCGGACACCCACACCCTGTTCGCCGGGTCGCTGGGGCTGCTCGCCGCCGACCCCGGTGTGGCGGCGGTCGCGCTCAGCGTGGACCTGGTGGAGGAGTTCGACGGAGCGCAGGACTACGTCACCGCGCTGCTGGAGGTGGCGGGTGCGACCGACAAGCCGGTCGTGGCGCTGTCCAACGCGGCCGCCTCGATCGACGCCGCCTTCGCGGCCCGGCTGCGGGCCGGCGGGGTCCCCGTCCTGCACGGCAGTCGCAGCGGTCTGCTCGCCCTGCGCCACCTGTTGCAGCTGGCCGACCTTCGCGCCGGCGTGGTCCACGACGCGCCGGCGGTGAACGCGCAGCGACAGCAGTACTGGCGCTCCGCACTCCCGGGGGCCGCCGTGAGTGCGCAGGACGCGGCGCGGCTGCTGGCCGACTACGGGGTGCCGGTGGTCGCCGTCGCGCGCGCGACGACGGTCGACGAAGCGCGCGAGCACGCGCGCCGGATCGGCTACCCGGTCGTGCTGAAGACTGACGAGCCGGAGTATCCACACAAGTCCGACGTGGACGGCGTACGCGTGGGGCTGGCGGACGAGACGTCGCTGGTGGCGGCCTATGACGATGTCGCCGGACGGCTCGGCCCCGCTGTGTCGGTGTCCGCCCAGGCCGACGGGCGGGTCGAGCTGGCGCTGGGGATCGTGACTGACCCGCAGCTGGGCCCGGTCGTGGTGCTCGCTGCGGGCGGCGTCCTGGTGGAGCTGCTCGCCGACTCCACGGTGGCGCTTCCCCCACTGGACCGCGCACGCGCCACCGCGATGGTCGACCGGCTGCGCAGCGCGCCCCTGCTCGGGGCGTTCCGCGGTCAGCCGGCCGTCGACACCACCGGGCTGGTCGACGCCCTGCTGGGTCTCAGCCAGCTCGCGGTGGAACTCGGCGACCGGCTTCTCGCGCTGGATGTCAACCCAATGCTGTGCGGGGCGGACGGCTGCGTCGCCGTGGACTGCCTGGTCGTGCCGGCCCGCCAGCAGTAGCGCGCTAGCTGCGGGGCTTGGTCTTCGCCGGGTCCAGCACGGACAGGTCGTCGACCACCGCGGTCACCAGGCCGTCGCCGACAGCCACGGACAGCTCGGTGCCGTTGCCCGCGACCGGCGTCTCCAGGATGGCCAGGCCAATCTGCCCCAGCGGCGGGGAGTCCACCGGGCTGGTCAGGGTCCCGACCACCGTCTCGCCGTCCAGTACCGCCGCCCCGTACTCCGGCAGGGTGTCGCCGCCCACGCGCAGTGTCTTGAAGCGCCGGGGCGGTGCCGCCGCGGTGGCGCGCAGGACCTCCAGGCCGAGGATGGGCAGGTCCTTGCCGGTCGCGATGGTCTTGTCCATCGACAGGTCGAACGGCGAGGTCTCCCCGGGGGTGTAGTCCACCCCCACGATGACGAGCCCCGCCTCCACCCTGGCCACCTCGACGGCGTCCAGACCCACCCCGACGACGCCCTCGGCGGCCAGTGCGGACCACAGGGCCACCGCGTCCTCGCGGGCCGGGAACAGCTCGAAGCCCAGCTCGCCGGAGAACCCGGTGCGCGTCAGCCACACGGCGATGCCGGCGACGCGCACCTTCTCCGGCAGGAACCGGAAGTAGCGCAGCCCATGGATGTCGGCGTCCGTTAGCCGGGCGAGCAGGTCGCGCGACCCGGGGCCCTGCACGGAGATCACCGGCATCTCGTGGGTGCGGTAGGCCACGTCGACGGTCAGCCCACCGGCGTGCTCGCGCAGGTAGTCACCTGCCGACTCGTTGTTGGTCATCATCCAGAAGCTGTCGTCGCCCAGCTTGTAGATGGTGCCGTCGTCGACCATCGCGCCGCTGGCGTCCACGAACGGGCCGTAGCGCACCTGGCCCACCGCCAGGGCGGACAGGTCGTTGGCGAACACCCGTTGCAGCGCCTGCCCGGCGTCGCGCCCTGTGACATGGAACTTCTGCAGCCCGTACACGTCCCACATCGAGACCCCGGAGCGGATTGCGTCGTACTCAGCCTGCGCGTCGCCGAACGTGGTGGTCCAGGTCCAGCCAGCGTCCTCCATGAACTCGGCGCCCTGCTGCTCCTGCACCTCGTGCAGGACGGACTTGATCGCGGCGGTCATCGGGCTCCCCGGGACGTGGCGGAGGCAGTGCCTCCGAAACTCTGGTCGACTACCGGACCGTGGCATAGACTGAACGTTCAGTCAACACCGGGGAGCGAGTGGCATGTACGGGTTGTCGCAGGCGGACCTCGAGGTGCAGGCGCGGGCTCGGACCTTCGCCGACGAGCTGATCCCCTACGAGGAGTACGCCGAGACCCACGAGGGGGAGCTGCCCCCCGGGGTGGCCGAGGCGCAGCGGGCACGGGTGGCGGAGCTGGGGCTAGGGGCGACGAACATCCCGGTCGAGCACGGTGGTCAGGGCCTGTCCTTCCTGCAGCAGGTGCTCGTGCAGGAGCAGGGAGGCCGCGTCACCAACGCCCTCGGCTGGGCGATGCACACCCCGCCGTTGTGGTTCACCACCGTCGGCACACCCGACCAGCTCGCGCGCTACCTGGCACCGGTCGTGGCCGGTGACACCCACGAGTGCTATGCCATCACCGAGGAGTTCGCGGGCTCGGACGTGGACGCGCTGCAGGCCACCGCCTCCCGGGTCGCCGACGGGTACCGGCTGCGCGGGGAGAAGTGGCACGTCACCTCCTACAACAACGCCGGGTACGCCTTCTTCCAGGCTCGGCTGACCGACGGGCCGCACGCCGGGCAGCACGCGATGTTCATCGTCGACCTGCCCCATCCGCAGGTCCGGGTCGTCCGCACTCCTGCGTACTCCCACACCTTCGCCCACCACCACCCCATCGTCGCCTTCGACGACGTCGTCGTGGGCGCGGAGGCCCTCGTGGGCAACGAGGGCGACGGGATGGGGTTCGCCTACGAGTGGTTCCGCTACGAGCGGCTGATGATCGCCGCCCGGTGCCTGGGCGCCGCCCAGCGGCTGGTCAGCGAGGCCGCGACGTTCGCTGAGCAGCGCATCGTGCAGGGCCGACCGTTGTCGCAGATGCAGGCGGTGCAGAGCCTGCTCGCCGACTCCCTGACCGAGCTGTTCGCCGCGCGCGCGATGACGTACGAGGTGGCGAGGTCCATCGACGCGGGGGCAGACGTCAAGGTGCAGCACGCCCAGTGCTCCATGATCAAGCTGTTCGGCTCGGAGATGGCGAACCGGGTCGCGGACCGCTGCGTGCAGGTCTTCGGTGGGCGCGGCTACATGCGCGAGAACGTCGCTGAGCGCTTCTACCGCGAGCTGCGGGTGGAGCGGATCTGGGAGGGCACCTCGGAGGTGCAGCGCGGCATCATCGCCGGGCAGCTGGTCAAGCGGGGTGCCGACCAGCTCGTCTGACCACGGGCGGCCTGGTGCGCTCACCTGGGCCCGAACCCCAGGACCTCGTCGTCGCTGACGCCGGTCGGCGGACCGTCCGGGTGCACCGATCGTCTGCCGAGCTCCACGCCCACGGTGAGGGCGAGGACCAGTCCTGCCGCGATCCCGAGCGCCATCCCCCGGGTGTGGTCCTGCGCCTGGGCAAGGGCCTGCGGGGACGGGGTGTAGGCGGAGTAGGCCACCCATCCGCGCGGGCTCGCACCGGGCTTCATCAGCAGGTAGGCCCCCGCGGTGGCACAGACGCCTGCTAGGCCCACGAGGACGGCGCGCACCCGCACCCAGGACGGCGACGCCCATCCCCCGGACATGTCGTCAGCGTGCCAGAGCGTGCCCCTGGGCTGCTAGGCCGGGACGGACTCCCCAATCGAGTTCGGCTGCAGCTCCTGGCCGAGGTAGCCCTTGGCGAACAGGGTCTCCAGCCGGTACATCGACGACTCCATGGGTGCGATCGGGCCCGGTGTCCAGGCCTGCGCGGACAGGCCGCGCTGCACCGACTCGCAGGCCGACCAGTCCTGGCGGTTGGTGATGTCCCAGAAGTCCACCGCGTAGGCAGGGCTGAAGTCCGGGCGCCGCAGGGACTCGGGGGCGAACGCCCAGGTGCACTCGATGTGGGTGCGGTCCGGGGCCAGCGGGGTGAGCTTGTGGGTCATCACGTAGTCCGGGTGCACGCTGACCAGGAGGTTGGGAAAGATGTCGAAGTACGTGACGGTGCGCAGCTGGTGCGGGGTCAGACCGGGGATCATCTCCCCGCCGCAGGAGCCGTCCAGTGACATGGTCACCGCGTGCGGCATGAGGTCCATCCAGCCGCCGACCCAGGCGCCCGGCCCCTCGAGGTCCGCGCCGCTGTCGGGGGGGCTGACCTGGCACAGCTCGGGGTGCACCGTCGGGCAGTGGTAGCACTCGTTGTAGTTCTCGGCGAGTGCCTTCCAGTTCGCCTCGATGACGTACTCGTGGCGGTCGGCGGTCACCAGGTTTTCGATGCCCCACGGCGCGAGCTCGTCACCCACCGACCCGAGCTGGTCGACCAGCGGACCCGCGTCACCGGAGCTGTTCACCCAGACGTAGCCGTGCCACTCCTCGCACGGCACCCCCAGCAAGGGAAACTCCGCGGTGCGGAAGTCGGGGGCGTCGCGGAAGTTGGGCGCGGCCATCAGCGTGCCGGACAGGTCGTAGGACCACGCGTGGTAGGGGCACGTGACGGTCCGCGCGTTGGCGGTTCCGCCGCAGGGCAGAAGCTCGTGGCCACGGTGACGACAGGCGTTAGCGAACGCGCGCAGCGTGCCGTCGCCGGCTCGTACCAGCAAGACGCTGCCAGCACCCACCGTGACCGCCTTCTGGTCCCCGGGGCTGGCAACCTCCTCGCTGCGCCCGACGCAGACCCACTGCCGGCGCAGGAAGTGCTCCTGCTCCCAGGCGAACACCTCGGCGGAGGTGTAGGCCTCGCGGGGAAGGAGTCGGCTGTAACCGAACGGCTTCAGCACCTCGGAGAGCGCTGCGGTCGGGAGGGGAGCGGGCATCGTGGTCTCCTGTCTGAACGTACAGTCAATATAGGGACCGCATCCCCTGTGCGTCCAGAGGCCGTCGGGTCCGTCGTGGCACCATCGCCACCATGACCCCCGAGGTGGACGCGCTGGTCCAGATGCTGGACCTGGAGCCGCTCGAGGTCGACCTCTTCCGCGGTCAGTCACCGCCGACGTCCCTGCAGCGGGTGTTCGGCGGGCAGGTGGCCGCCCAGGCCCTGGCTGCAGCCGGACGCACGGTAGTGCCCGAGCGCGGGGTGCACTCCCTGCACGCCTACTTCCTGCGCCCGGGGGACCCTGCCCGCCCCATCCTCTACGACGTCGAACGGCTGCGGGAGGGTCGCTCGTTCTCCACCCGGCGCGTGCTGGCCCGCCAGCACGGTCGCCCCATCTTCGTGATGTCGGCGTCCTTCCAGGTCAGCGAGCCCGGGCTGGACCACCAGGACCCGCTGCCGGATGTTCCTGACCCGGAAGGCCTGCCGACGATGGCCGAGCTGATGGCTCAGGGGGAGCCGACCCGGCTGGAGCGCTGGTGGACCGAGTGGGCAGCGTTCGACCTGCGCGTGGCGGACCCCGAACCGCAGGACCCCGCTGCTGTCAGCCAGATCTGGCTGCGCACGGCGCAGCCGCTGCCGGATGACCCGCTGCTGCACAGCTGCGTGCTCACCTACGTGTCCGACCTGACCCTGCTCACCGTGGCGCTGGGTCCCCACGGCAGACAGGTGGGCGAGGCCGGCCTGCAGGTCGCAAGCCTGGACCACGCGATGTGGTTCCACCGGCCGTTCCGCGCCGACGGCTGGCTGTTGTACGACCAGCGGTCGCCCTCGGCCTCCGGAGCGCGAGGGCTGGCGACCGGGCGCGTCTTCACCCGCGAGGGGACACTGGCGGCCTCGGTGGTGCAGGAAGGCCTCATTCGCGAGCACCCAGGTCCGGGCACCGGCTGACCCCGCCACCGCGGCCTGACCAGTGGGGGCTAGAACCGGCCACTATGACGCCGCGAGGGTCCAGAATCGGCGCGACACGCCGATGCACTCCGTGTGACTTGTGTGAAGGGGGTTGGCTACTGGGGCGAACGTCCCCTACGGTCGACCCGGATGCCGCCAGCCGGTGGTGCGACCGAGTCGACTCTGCCTCGGAGGTACACGTGCATGTAGCCCGTCGGTACCCCCGCACCCGCACGACCGTGCTGGCCGGTGTGGTGTCCCTGGCGCTGACCGCCGGCGGGCTGTTGGGTGGGTCCGCGCTGGCCGCTTCCCCGACGGGTCCGTCCGCGGCTCAGGTGGCGCAGGCGCAGGGGACCGTCCGCTCCGATGCCGCGAACGTCGCCCGGCTGGAGAAGCAGCTGGCGGCTTCCCAGGCCTCCTTGCAGAACGTGACGATCCACGCCCAGCAGGCGGCTGAGGCCTACAACGGCGCCATGCTCACCCTGCAGACCGCGCAGGCCGCAGCCGCGCGAGCCGCTGGTCGGGCCGCCGCGGCGCAGGCCGGGTTGCTGGCGGCCCGCAAGCAGCTGGACGCCTTCGCGGCCGCCAGCTACCGCATGGGTGGCGACGCGTTTGGGATCGGCATGGTCCTGGACGCCAGTGGCCCGGACGGGCTGATCGGCGGAGTCGCGGACCTCAACGCCATCTCCATGCACAACAACAACGTCCTGGACGAGGTGCACGCGGCCCAGGTGGTGGCCACGGTCGTCTCCGGGCAGGCAGCCGCGGCTTTGCACACGGAGCAGGCAGCCGCCGCGGCGGTGCTGCGCGCGAAGCAGAGCGCGCAGCAGCTGGTGGACTCCGAGCAGTCGCAGGTGGCACAGCTGACGGCCGAGGGATCCCAGCTGCAAGCCCAGCTGAACGCGGCCACCGCGCGCTCCAGCGCTTTGTCGACCCAGCGCCGCCAGGCGCTGGCTGCTTTCGCCGCCCAGCAGGCCGCCGCGGCGGCGGCTGCGGCCGCCGCAGCCCAGCGGGCCGCCCAACAGGCCGCCCAGCAAGCCGCCCAGCAAGCCGCGCAGCAAAATGCCGGCGGCGGTGCCACGGGTGGTGGTGGCACGGGTGGTGGTGCCACCACGGGTGGCGGTGGCACAACGGGTGGCGGCACGACGGGTGGCGGCACCTCCGGCGGTGGGGGCACGACGGGTGGCGGCACCTCCGGCGGTGGGGGCACCTCCGGCGGGGGTGGCTCCGGCGTCGGGACTGCGACTCCCACGGGCTGGTCGGCCGCCGGCGCGGCCGAGGCCGTGGCCTACGCACGCGCCCAGCTCGGCAAGTGGTACCAGTGGGCCGGGGCCGGCCCGCAGACCTTCGACTGCTCCGGTCTGGTGATGATGGCCTGGCGCCAGGCGGGGGTGTACCTACCGCACTACGGTGCCTCGCAGTACGCGCTGTCGATGCCGGTGTCCGCCGCGAACGCCCTTCCCGGTGACCTGGTCTTCTTCGCCACCGACCCGACGGACTACGCGACCATCTTCCACGTGGCCATGTACATCGGCGGCGGGATGATGATCGAGGCCCCGCACACCGGCGTGCAGGTGCGCATCTCTCCCGTCTCCCTGGACGGGGCCTGGTTGTTCGGCTACGCCCGTCCTTAGCGAACCCGTCGCGCGCTAGTGGGGCTGGTCGGCCACCCGTGCCCGCGAGGCCAGAATCTCCAGCTCGGCCGCGGCGCGGTCACCCCAGGTGGCGCCCTCCACCGACTTCCCCGGCTCCAGGTCCTTGTAGACGCTGAAGAAGTGCTCGATCTCCAGCCGGTAGTACTCCGGGACATCGCCGATGTCCTGCAGGTGCTCCACCCGGGGGTCGCTGGCCGGGACGCACAGAACCTTGTCGTCGCCCCCGGCCTCGTCGGTCATCCGGTACATGCCCAGCGGGCGGCAGGAGACCAGGCAGCCGGGAAAGGTCGGCTCGTCCAGGAGCACGAGCGCGTCCAGTGGGTCCCCGTCCTGGCCGAGGGTGTTCTCGATGAAGCCGTAGTCCGCCGGGTAGCGCGTTGCGGTGAACAGCATCCGGTCCAGCCGGATGCGCCCTGTGGCGTGGTCCATCTCGTACTTGTTGCGCTGCCCCTTGGGGATCTCAATGGTGACGTCGAACTCCACGATGCCCTCCCTGTCGCCCGACGATGCTCGCCTAGTGTTCCCCATGCGGGTCGCGGGGACCGCCCGGTGACGCTCGCGCGGCGCAGGGGCGTCGCAGCAGGGGTGTCGCCGACGCGAGGGGGAGCACGCAGATGAGGGGGCGGACGGTCGCGGGGACCGCGACGCTTGCTGTGCTCGCGGCCGTGGGGGCCGTATGGGGCGTCCACGCCTCGGTGCTCTCCTCGCCCCCGGCGACACCGGCCAACCTGCCGGCGGGGCCAGCGCCGGCGCCGGCGCCGGCGGTGCTGGACGCCGCGACGGGGGGCCCGCTGCCCAGCGCTGCCGGAGTTGCGGCGGCCCTGACGCGGGCCTTGTCGCCGGCGCTTGGGGGGCAGGTCGGGGTATCGGTGCGTGGCCTGGACGGGCGCCTGCTGTACAGCCGGGGCGGGGGTACGGCGCTCACGCCGGCATCCACGACCAAGCTGCTGACGGCCACCGCGGCGCTCGCCGCCCTCGGGCCTGGCCGCCGCCTGGCGACCCGGGTGGTCGCCGGTCCCGCCGTGGGCGAGGTCACCCTGGTCGGCGGGGGGGACGAGACGCTGCAGACCTCGCCGCCCGCGATGGACGGGCCCGCCTGGGCCTCGCTGACGGCCCTGGCGACCCAGACCGCCGCCCAGCTGCGATCGGCCGGCGAGCGCACCGTGCGGCTCGGGTACGACGCGTCTTTGTACGAGGGCCCGGCCCGATCACCGGGCTGGCCGGCGGACTACGTGCCGACCGGCGTGGTGGCCCCGGTCAGTGCGCTGACTGTCGACCACGGCCTCGTGCGAGGCGCCACGGTGGCGGCCAGGGACCCCGCGCGCGCGGCAGCGACCGACTTCGCGGCCCTGCTGACGGGCGATGGGATCCGGGTCACCGCGGTGGCACCCACCAGCGCCCACGGCGGCCCGGGGCATCCGGTCCCCGCCCCGGGGCTGCCGCCCGTCGACGCGACGGTGTACTCCCCGCCGCTGACCGCGGTGGTGACGCAGATGCTCCTGGTCAGCGACGACGACGTCGCGGAGGCGCTGGCGCACCTCGTCGCGGTACAGCGGGGCGAACCGGGGACGTTCACCGGCGCCGCGCGGGCCACCCGCGCGATCCTGGCGGCGATGGGCCTGCCCGTGGCCGGGACGGTGCTGCTGGACGGGAGCGGACTCGCCCCGGCGGACCGGGTCAGCGGGGACCTGCTCACTGCCCTGCTCGTGCACGACGCGTCCGCTGTCGCACCGGGGTTGGCCGCGGTGGTCCAGGCGCTGCCGGTCGCCGGGCTGACGGGCACGTTGTCCCAGCGGTTCAGCGCGCCCGCAGACGCGGCAGGACGCGGCGTCGTTCGTGCCAAGACCGGGACCTTGAAGACCGTCGACGCACTGGCCGGGGTGGTGGTCGACGCGTCAGGGACCCCCCTGGCCTTCGCGGTCGTCGCGGGCTCGGTGGACGTAGCGTCCGCACGCGCGCGCGCGACGCTCGACGCGGTGGCCACCGCGCTGGCGCGCTGCGGGTGCGGCACTCCCGCACGGCTGCCCGTGGCGTCCGCGGCGCCGGACGCCAGCCCCACCTCGGCGTTGCTCGCACCGTAGGGTCGCCGGGTGGCAGGTGTGGACGACCTCGTGGACTGGGAGCTGGCCGAGCAGACCGGGGTCCGGCTGTGCCGGCCCGGACCGGCAGTGGGCATCACCGCGGCCCGCCAGGCGGTCGCAGAGCTGCGCGGCGCCGCGGTCGAGGCGCGCGGCCACGTGCGGGCCTACACCGGCCTCGACGCGCCGGCGGCGGCCACGCCGGTGGTAGTGGTAGACCGGCCGACCTGGGTGCGGTCCAACGTGGCGGGCCTGCGCGAGATGCTCGCGCCGCTGTCCGCGCGCATGCCCCAGCGCCCCGTCCCCGCCCCGGTGCGCTCCGCCGGCTCCAAGGTCACCGCTAGCGAGGCGGGTGCGCTGCTGGCCTTCCTGTCCTCCAAGGTCCTCGGGCAGTACGAGATGGGGGCCCCCGGCGACTCGGGGCGCCTGCTCCTGGTGGCTCCCAACATCGTGGCCGCCGAGGCCGAGCTGGACCTTCCCGCGTCGGACTTCCGGCTGTGGGTGTGCCTGCACGAGGAGACCCATCGGGTGCAGTTCGGCGCCGTCCCCTGGCTGCGTGACCACCTGGTCAGCGCGGTGGGCGAGGTGCTGATCGGCGTGGACACCGACCCGGCCGCGGTGGGGCGGCGGTTGGTGGCCGTGCTGGGTGCCCTGGTCGCCGCCGCCCGTCGCCAGCCCGGGCCGTCGCTGGCCGAGGCGGTCACCAGTCCTGCGCAACGGGATGCGGTGGCTCGGATCACCGCCGTGATGTCCTTGCTGGAGGGGCACGCCGACGTGGTGATGGACGGCGTCGGCCCTGCGGTGGTGCCCAGTGTCGCGACCATCCGCGAGCGCTTCGCTTCCCGGCGGGAGGCGACGTCCACTTTCGACGCCGTGACGCGGCGCCTGCTGGGGCTGGAGGACAAGGCCGCCCAGTACCGCGACGGTGCCCGGTTCGTGCGCGCCGTGCAGGACGCGGTGGGGCGTGAGGGGTTCAACCGGGTCTGGTCCTCCCCCACGGCGCTGCCCAGCCCCGCCGAGCTCGCCGACCCGGCCGCCTGGGTCGCCCGCGTGGTGCCGCCCGCGTCATGACCGGGCCGCCCCCGCCCCTGGCCGCCGTGCGGGCGGCGGTGCGGCGTGCCACCGATGACCTGCCGCGCGGCTCGGTCGTCCTCGTCGCGTGCAGCGGGGGGGCGGACTCCCTCGCCCTGGCCACCGCGACCGCGTTCGTTGCCCCGCGGGCCGGGCTGCGGGCCGCGGGGGTGACCGTGGACCACGGGCTGCAGGAGGGGTCCGCGGCGCGCGCGGCCGCGCTGGTCGCCGTGCTCGCCGGCCTGGGCCTGGACCCGGTAGAGGCGGTGGCCGTGGCGCCGGGCAAGGACGGCGGGCCGGAGGCCGCCGCCCGTCGGGCCCGCTACCGCGCACTGGACGCCGTCGCCCAGCGGCTCGGGGCTGCGGCGGTGCTGCTCGGTCACACCCGCGACGACCAGGCCGAGACCGTGCTGCTCGGCCTCGCCCGCGGGTCGGGGACGCGCTCGTTGGCGGGCATGGCGCCCGTGGTGGAGCGCTACCGGCGGCCCCTGCTGGGCCTGTCCCGGTCGGTGGTGCGCGAGGCCGCCGTCGGGTTGCCGGTGTGGGAGGACCCCACCAACGGCGACCCGCGCTTTGCCCGCAGCCGGGTGCGCCAGGAGGGCCTCCCGGCGCTGGAGGAGGCGCTCGGCCCCGGCGTCGCCGCCGCGCTCGCCCGCAGCGCCGAGCAGCTGCGGGCCGACGCAGACGCCTTGGACCACCTCGCCGCACGCGCCCGCGACCGGGGAGCCAGCGTCGGGGACTGGCGCGACGCCGGCCGCGGCCTCAGCCTGGCCGTGGCCTGGCTGGACGCCGAGCCTGCGGCGCTGCGGCGACGGCTGCTGCGTGCCGCGGCACTGGCCGCTGGGGCGTCGGCGGGTGCGCTGGGCGCGACCCACGTGGCCGCGATGGAGCGGCTGGTCACCGACTGGCACGGCCAGGGCCGGGTGGACCTGCCCGGTGGGGTCGGCGCCTGGCGGGCGTGTGACAGGGTGGAGGTGGGCACGAGGGACTAGGGGGGCGGATGGAGCCGGCGGACCTGGGCAGCGACCTGCTGTCGGTCATGCTGACCTCTGAGCAGCTAGCCACCCGGGTCGCCGAGCTGGCCGCCGCGATCGACGCCGACTACGCCGGGCGCGACCTGCTGCTCGTCGGGGTGCTGAAGGGCGCCGTCATGGTCATGGCGGACCTCAGCCGGGCTGTGCACCTGCCGGTCCGCATGGACTTCATGGCCGTCTCGTCCTACGGGTCGGGGACACGGTCCTCCGGCGTCGTCCGGATCCTGAAGGACCTGGACGCCGACATCACCGGTCTGGACGTCCTCATCGTCGAGGACGTCGTCGACTCCGGGCTCACCCTGTCGTGGCTGCTGCACAACCTGCGCTCCCGCGGCGCCGCCTCGGTGGAGGTCTGCGCCCTGCTCCGCAAGCCGGACGCCGCCCAGGTGCAGGTCGACGTCGCCTACGTCGGCTTCGACATCCCCAACGAGTTCGTCGTCGGGTACGGGCTGGACTACGCCGAGCGCTACCGCACCCTGCCGTGCGTGGCGACGCTGGCACCGTCGGCGTACCGCGGCTGACCGCTCTCAGGACCCGCTCAGGGGCGCGGGTCACTGTGGTGTCTGGTGCCGCCGGACTGCGGGAAGATGGGCTGCCGATCGGGCAGGTTGCCTGCGTGCGGTGTACCGTCGAACCCCCGGGGTCCGGGTCCGTGGGCCCCGACGTCCCGCAGCGCAGGCAGGAGGAGCGGGCGCCCTAGGCGCCCCCACATACGTGAGGCGCAACCTTCGCTGGCTCGTCGCGATTCTCCTCGGGCTGTTCTTCATCTGGGCGGTCACCCAGGTGACGAGCTCGGGCACGTTCAAAAACGTCGACACCTCAACGCTGATCACCGACATCACGTCCCACCAGGTCGAGTCGGCGAAGATCATCGACAAGCAGCAGCTGGTCCAGCTCACGCTGAAGGACGGCAGCCGCGTCCAGGCGCAGTACGTCGACACCTCCGGCCCCGGCAACACGGGGTCCTACATCCAGCAGGAGCTGCGCGCCTACCCGCCGCCGCAGGGATTCAACGAGACCAACCCGCAGACCTCGACGTGGTTCTCGGTCCTGATCCAGCTTCTGCCGGTCCTCATCCTGCTCGGTCTGCTGCTGCTGTTCATGAACCAGATGCAGGGCGGCGGATCGCGGGTCATGAACTTCGGCAAGTCCCGCGCGAAGCTCGCGACCAAGGACATGCCCAAGACGACCTTCGCCGACGTGGCCGGGGCCAACGAGGCCGTCGCGGAGCTCGAGGAGATCAAGGAGTTCCTGCAGGAGCCGGCCAAGTTCCAGGCGGTCGGCGCCAAGATCCCCAAGGGCGTCCTGCTGTTCGGTCCCCCCGGGACAGGCAAGACCCTGCTCGCCCGTGCCGTGGCCGGCGAGGCCGGCGTGCCGTTCTTCTCCATCTCCGGGTCGGACTTCGTGGAGATGTTCGTCGGGGTGGGCGCCAGCCGGGTCCGTGACCTGTTCGAGCAGGCCAAGACCAACGCGCCCGCCATCGTGTTCGTCGACGAGATCGACGCCGTCGGACGCCACCGGGGCGCTGGTCTGGGGGGCGGGCACGACGAGCGCGAGCAGACACTGAACCAGCTGCTGGTGGAGATGGACGGGTTCGACGTCAAGGGCGGCGTCATCCTGATCGCGGCGACGAACCGCCCGGACATCTTGGACCCGGCGCTGCTGCGCCCGGGCCGTTTCGACCGCCAGATCGCCGTGGAGCGCCCCGACCTCATCGGCCGGTTCGACATCCTGACGGTGCACGCGAAGGGCAAGCCTCTGGACGCCAGCGTTGACCTGCGCGCCGTGGCCCGGCGCACCCCGGGCTTCACCGGCGCGGACCTGGCCAACGTGCTGAACGAGGCCGCGCTGCTGACCGCGCGCGGGAACAACCGGCTCATCACCAACGAGGCGCTGGACGAGGCGATCGACCGCGTGGTCGCCGGCCCGCAGAAGTCCTCACGGCTGATGAACGAGAAGGAGAAGAAGATCACGGCCTACCACGAGGGCGGCCACGCCCTGGTGGCTGCGTGCCTGAACAACACAGACCCGGTGCACAAGATCACGATCCTGCCCCGCGGCCGTGCCCTCGGGTACACGATGGTGCTGCCGGACGAGGACAAGTACTCCACCACCCGTAACGAGATGCTCGACCAGCTGGCGTACATGCTGGGCGGCCGCGTCGCCGAGGAGCTCGTCTTCCACGACCCGACCACCGGGGCGGCCAACGACATCGAGAAGGCGACCGCGGTGGCCCGGGCCATGGTGATGCAGTACGGCATGAGCGAGCGCATCGGGGCCATCCGGCTCGGCCAGGAGCAGGGCGAGGTCTTCCTGGGCCGGGACATGGGGCACATCCGCGACTACTCAGAGGGCATCGCGCGCATCGTCGACGAGGAGGTCCGCCGCCTGATCGAGACCGCCCATGACGAGGCGTTCGAGATCCTGGTGGACAACCGCGACGTCCTCGACGCCCTAGTCGTCGCTCTCCTGGAGCACGAGACGCTGGACAAGGCCGAGGTGGCCCGCATCTTCGAGCCGGTGCGCAAGCTTCCGCCACGTCCGGTCTGGCTGTCCTCGGCCCGTCGACCGGTGTCCGACCGGCCCCCGGTGGCCAGCCCGGTTCGCGACATGCTCGTCGGGGGCGCGCTGGGCACCAACGGGTCCAACGGGTCCAACGGCTCGAACGGGTCGTCCAACGGGTCCAACGGCCACGCACCCCATGCAGGCTCGCCGGTGTCGGGGGCGGGGGACGGCAGCGCCGTCCCGCCCGTCGACGGCGGCATGGTCCAGTAGCCGCAGGGTGACCGACCCGATCCGCCTCGCCGACCTCCCCGCCTCGGCGCGACCGACCCTGGACCAGCCGCGCGTCGAGGCCGCGGTCCGTGAGCTGCTGCTCGCGATCGGCGAGGACCCCGAGCGCGACGGCCTGCGGGAGACCCCCGCGCGGGTGGCCCGCTCCTACGCGGAGATCTTTGCCGGGCTGTGGCAGGACCCCGAGGACGCGCTGACCACCACGTTCGACATCGGCCACGACGAGCTGGTGATGGTCCGAGACATCCCGGTCTACAGCATGTGCGAGCACCACCTGGTCCCCTTCCACGGCCACGCACACGTCGGGTACATCCCCAGCGTCGACGGCAAGATCACCGGGCTGTCCAAGCTCGCCCGCCTGGTCGACGTCTACGCACGCCGCCCCCAGGTCCAGGAGCGGCTCACGGCCCAGGTGGCGGACTCGCTGAGCCGGCTGCTCGCGCCGCGCGGGGTCCTCGTGGTCGTGGAGTGCGAGCATCTGTGCATGTCCATGCGCGGGGTCCGCAAGCCGGGGGCGACCACCGTCACCTCGGCCGTCCGCGGTGCTCTGCGCGACCCGGCCACCCGCGCGGAGGCCATGAGCCTGATCCTCGGCCGGTGAGCCGCTCGGCCGCCGCGGCGGCCGAGCAGGCCGCCCGCCGCCCAGCTCCTGCGTGGGTCCCCTCGGTGCTGGCCACCGTGATGGTGGCGGTGGGCCTGCTCGACATCGCTGGCGCCTTCAGCCCCCGCCTGGCCCACCGGCTCCACCGGGTGAGCAGCGTCGTGCCCGGCGCGATCAGCCATGCCAGCCCCGGGGTGCTGGTGGCCGTGGGGGTTCTGCTGCTGTTCCTCGCCAATGCGATTCGCCGGCGCAAGCGGCGTGCCTGGCGGCTGACCGTGGCCTTGCTGACCCTGTCCCTGCTGCCCCACGTGGTGTACGGCCTGAACGAGGACCACCTGCTCGGCGCCAACAGCGGCCTGGCCCTGGTGAGCCTGGCTCTGCTGGTCGCCCTGGTGGTGGCCCGGCGGGAGTTCTACGCCATCGGTGACCCGTACACCCGCTGGCGCCCGCTGGGCTGGTTCCTTGGACTGTCGCTGCTCAGCGTCGGTCTGGGGCTGGCCCTGGCCTATGCGACGCTGCGCGACACCGCCGCCGACCTCGGGCTGGTGCAGCTGACCGCCGACGTGGTGGTCGGGCTCGTCGGGGTCCCCACCCAGCTCACCGACGGGACGGGGCCCATCTCTGACGTCTTGTACTACGCCCTGCTCAGCCTGGGGCTGGTGACGATCTGCGTCCCGGCGTACATGCTGCTGCGCAGCCCGCGCAGCCGACCCTTCCTGACGGCGGGGGACGAGGCGGACATGCGTGCGCTCATCGCCCGGCACGGCGAGCGGGACTCCCTGGGCTACTTCGCCCTGCGCCGGGACAAGAGCGTGGTGTTCTCCCCGACCCGCAAGGCGGCGATCGCCTACCGGGTGACGTCGGGGGTCATGCTGGCCAGCGGGGACCCCCTGGGTGACCCAGAGGCCTGGCCCGGGGCGATCGCGGAGTTCCTGGAGGAGGCCCGGCTGCACGCCTGGGTACCCGGGGTGGTGGCCTGCAGCCAGACCGGGGCCGAGATCTGGTGCCGCGAGGCCGGCCTGGTCGCCCTGGAGATCGGCGACGAGGCTGTGGTCGAGGTGGACGACTTCTCCCTGGACGGGCGCTCGATGCGCAACGTGCGCCAAATGTGCAACCGGGTCCGCCGGGCCGGCTACACCACCTGCGTGCGACGGATGTCCGACGTGCCAGCGGAGGAGATGGCTGCGTTGGCGGTGGCCGCGGACCACTGGCGGGTCGGGGACACCGAGCGCGGCTTCTCGATGGCGCTGGGCCGTCTCGGCGACCCGGCCGACGAGGGCTACGTGGTCGTCACGGCGTCCCTGGACGGCGAGCCGAAGGCCCTGCTCGGTTTCGTGCCCTGGGGCCGCGACGGGCTCAGCCTGGACCTGATGCGCCGCGACCAGGCGGCCGACCCGGGACTGTCCGAGCTGCTGATCGTGGAGACGCTGCAGGCCGCGCCGCGGCTCGGGGTGGCCCGCGTCAGCCTGAACTTCGCCGCCTTCCGCAGCGCGCTGGCCCGCGGTGAGCGCATTGGCGCCTCGCCGATTACCCGCGCCTGGCGCTCGATCCTGGTGTTCGTCTCCCGCTGGGCCCAGATCGAGTCGCTGTACCGGTTCAACGCCAAGTTCGGCCCGGTGTGGGAGCCGCGCTTCATCCTCTACCCCGACGCCGCGCGGCTGCCGCGGGTCAGTGTCGCCTACCTGGAGGCGGAGGCCTTCATCTCCTACCCGCGCCTGGCGTTCTGGCGGGGGGGCAGCGCGCACGAGGTTGCCGGTCTGGTGCGCTCGTGAGCCCGCGTCACCAGGGGCCGGCGGGCCTGCCGACCGCCCTGGCAGGGGCTGCCCGCACGCTGGTGATGGGCGTTCTCAACGTGACGCCGGACTCGTTCTCTGACGGGGGTCGGTTCGCGACCGCCGAGCAGGCAGTGGCCGCGGGGGTGGCCATGGCGGCGGCGGGCGCGGACCTGGTCGACGTCGGCGGGGAGTCCACCCGCCCGGGGGCGCAGCGGGTCAGCGTCGAGGTGGAGCTGGAGCGGGTCGGGCCGGTGGTCGCCGGGCTGGTGGCGGCCGGGGTCGTGGTGAGCATCGACACCACCCGCGCGTCGGTGGCCGCCGCGGCCGTCGGCGCGGGGGCGTCGGTCGTCAACGACGTGTCCGGCGGTCTGGGCGACCCGGCCATGCTGCCCTGGGTGGCGACCGTGGACGTGCCCTACGTGCTCATGCACTGGCGGGGGCTGTCCGCGCAGATGGACACGCTGACCGACTACGGCGATGTGCTCGCGGATGTGACCGCCGAGCTGGGCGAGCGGCTGGCGGCGGCGGAGCGCGCGGGCGTGGACCCAGCCCGCGTGGTGCTGGACCCAGGCATCGGGTTCGCGAAGACCGCCGAGCAGAACTGGCCGCTGCTGGGCGGTCTGGCCACGCTGTCCTCGCTGGGGCGCCCGCTGCTGGTGGGCGCGTCCCGCAAGCGCTTCCTCGGCGTGCTGCTCGCTGGCCCGGACGGCACCCCCCGTCCTCCCGCGCAGCGCGATGTCGCCTCCGCGGCGGTCAGCGCGCTCGCCGCGGCGGCGGGGGTGTGGTGCGTGCGGGTGCACGACGTCGCGGCCAGTGTGGACGCCGTCGCGGTGGGGCAGGCCTGGGAGCAGGCGTCGCTCACTGCCCGTGCCACCACCAGGGTGTCCCCGTGAACGGCCCGGTGAACGGCCCGGTGAACGGCCCGGTCGATCGCGTGCTGGTGAGCGGGGTGACCGCGACCGGGTACCACGGCTGGTTCGACGCCGAGCGCCGCGACGGCCAGCGCTTCGTGGTGGACGTCGAGCTCGCGGTGGACCTGTCCGCCGCGGCCGCCAGCGACGACCTCGCCGACACCGTGGACTACTCGACCCTCGCCCAGCGGGTCGCCGATCGGGTCGGCGGTCCGCCCGTGCGGCTCATCGAGACCCTCGCCGTCGAGCTCGCCGACCTGGCGCTGGGCGACCCCCGGGTGGTCGAGGTGTGGGTGACCGTCCACAAGCCGGAGGCCCCGGTCGGCGTCACGGTGGCGGACGTGGCGGTGCGGGTGCACCGCAGCCAGCGATGAGCGAGGTACGGGCGGCGCTCGGCCTCGGTGCGAACCTGGGCGACCCGCAGGCCACCCTGCGGGCCGCCGTGGCCGAGCTGGCGGCCAGCCCGGGGGTCGCGCTGGTGGCGGTCTCGCCGCTGGTGGAGACCGACCCGGTCGGCGGCCCGGTCGGCCAGCCCGCCTACCTCAACGCGGTGGTGGTGGTGGTGACGACGCTGGACCCCCCAGCGCTGCTGGCGCTCGCGCACCGCGTCGAGGCCGCGCACGGTCGGCGCCGCGAGGTCCGCTACGGTCCACGCACCCTGGACGTGGACGTGCTCGCCGTCGAGGGCGTCACCAGCGAGGACCCGGTGCTCACCCTGCCGCACCCCCGTGCCGCCCAGCGCGCGTTCGTGCTGGTCCCGTGGGCGATGGTCGACCCGGCGTTCGTCCTGCCGGGTCTGGGCAGCGTCGCCGAGCTCGCGGGCGCAGTGGGGTCGGCCGGCGTGCGGCTGCGCCCCGACCTCGCCCCGCTGAGCGGGGAGGGGGCGTGAGCCCGAAGACCGGCCCCCAGCCTGTCGTGCGGCCGACGCGGTGGCGTGTGCTGGTGGCGCTGGCGGCCGGGGTCGGGGTGCTCACCTGGGTGACCCTGCACCTGCTGGCCCAGCGCGGGACGCCCGTCCCGACCCTCGGGCTGAGCGCGGCGATCGTGGTGGCCGTCCTCGCCGCGCTGGTCGCCGGCGCCGCGGCGGTGCTCCCGCCCCGGCTGCACCGCCGGCCCGGGCACAAGCCGATGGCACCACTGGCCGCGGCCCGGGTGGTGGCCCTGGCCATGGCGGCGTCGCGCTGCGGGGCCGCGCTGGTCGGTCTCTACGCGGGCTTCGGCCTGGCCGTGCGCAGCGACGTGCCGCCCGCGGCACGGGGCCACGGGCTGGCCGCGGCGGGTGTCTGCCTGGGGGCGGCACTCGCGCTCACCATCGCGGGGCTGGTGCTGGAGCGGGTGTGCCGGCTGCCTCCGCAGGACCCGACAGCGGAGCCCACCGACTAACCCTCGTCACGCTGGGCAACGGTCCGATCGCGCACGGTGAGGGCTTGTGGATGTCGGCCGCGTCGGGCTCCGCACGCCGGCCCACCGACCTACCCTGGGTCCATGGCAGGTGCGCACGCCCGGCACGCCCGGCCCCGCTCAGCGGCGGGGTGGGGCTGGCTGGTGGTCGCCCTCGCCGCCCTGGTGGTCGCCGGCGTCGCCGCCGCGCAGACGGCGTGGGGGACGACCGCCCGCATCCTCGCCGTCGCGCTGGCGGTCGTGGTCGCCCTGCAGGCGCTGCTGGCGATGCGTGCGCAGCGGGGTGCCCGCCGCGCCCTGGCCCGCGCCGAGGCCCGCCAACGCGCTGACGCTGCCCGCTTCGAGCTGCAGATCGCGTCGCTGCACGCCCAGCTCGGTGCGCTGGCCTCCCGGGAGGCCGCACTGAGCGCCGCCCTGCAGGCGCTGCGTGCCGACGTCGAGCACTGGCTGGCAACCTCCCCGCTGGCCGGCCGCCACGCCGCGCCCGT
>Ga0075029_100000200_pt1 | contig 31687 bp, 29 predicted proteins | sample LitLauG_LLR_2013_FD_71391 | JGI IMG/M metagenome (GOLD analysis project Ga0075029, IMG submission 71391) | Freshwater sediment microbial communities from North America - Little Laurel Run_MetaG_LLR_2013 | ecosystem: Environmental > Aquatic > Freshwater > Creek > Sediment | place: USA... | reverse complement strand
GGCTGATTCACAAGATTCTTCCTTTTATTCAGGCGCATACCACCTGGCCGGGAGGAGTTCTCGGCTTCATCTTCTCTGTGACCCTGGCCTCGGCGGCTTTTGCCGAATACGCAGGAATTCATGCCGTATTCGGGGCGTTCATCACCGGCGCGGCGGTGGGCGAATCCGCGCACCTGCGGGAGCGCACTTCCGAGCACATTCACCAGATCGTCACTAACGTCTTTGCGCCGCTGTTTTTCGCCAGCATCGGTCTGCACACAAACTTTGTGACCAACTTTCATCCCGGCGTCACCGCCATCATCCTCGGGGTAGCCTGTCTGGGGAAGGTTCTGGGCGCGGGATGGGGGGCGCGGCTCGGCGGCATGGATCTGCGCACTGCCGCGGGAGTCGGCCTGGCGATGAACGCACGCGGCGCAATGGAAATGATTCTGGGCATTCTTGCGCTGCAGGCCGGGCTGATCCACGAACCCATGTTCGTGGCGCTGGTAGTCATGGCACTGGTCACATCACTGATCTCAGCCCCGGCGATCCGTATGCTGATCCGCGGAAGAAAATCGGTCAGCTTGAAGGAAATCGTCTCCAGCCAGCTGTTCCTTACCAGCCTCGCAGGCAATGACAAGAATGGGGTGTTGCGGGAGATGTGTGACGTAGCCGCGCCCCTGGTAGGCAACGCTCCCGAACGGTTCTTTCGCCTGGTCCATGAGCGCGAACGCGTGATCGCAAGCGGCTGGCGCTTCGGGGTGGCGGTGCCCTATGCGCGCGTGGATGGCCTGCTTCGTCCTCTGGTGGTGATTGGGAAGACTGACAAGGGGATCGATTTCGGTTCGCGCGACGGCCGCCCTGCAAGACTGATTGTCTTGATTCTTACTCCCGACAACCAGTCTCAGCACGATCTGTTAGCCGACGCCGGACAGCTATTTAGCCAGAAGGAAGTGGTGGAGCGAACGCTCGCAGCGAATAGCTTTGTGGAACTGGTGGCGGCGCTGAATGCGCCAGTGAAGTAGAAGGAGTACGCCCGCCAGGAGATTCCTGGCAGATTCAGTACAGCCCGGTTTCTCCTTCCGGCCGCGTCTTCCACCGCCGGTGCACCCACAACCACTGCTCGGGATAGCGGCCCACGTAGCCTTCGATCACCTTCGTGAACTTCTGCGTGTTGGCGACAATGTCGGCTTCCAAATCGCCGGTGCGCACCAATTCCACCATCGGATCGAAACGCAGCCGATATTTCTTCAGTTCCTCATCCCAAATGGTGAAGCCCGGAACCACGGCCGCATCCGTTCGCAGCGCGATGCGCGCTAACCCGCTTGCCGTGCACGCTGGGATCCCGAAGAAATCCACGAACACTCCCTGCGGCGGCGTCATATTCGTGTCCATCAATATGCCGACCGTTTCGCCGGCTCTCATCGCCGCCAGCAGTCCGCGAACGAAGTCATCCTTTCCCACGGTCTTGTTTCCGTGCATAGTGCGATAGCTCTGGATCAACCGGTCGAGGTACGGGTTGTCCATGGGCCGCATCACGACATGCAACCAGTGCCCATGCAGGGAATGGGCGAACGCGGAAAGCTCCCACCCGCCGAAATGCGCGGTCAGAAAAAGTACGCCCTTGCCGCGCGCGTAGGCCTGCTCGAAGTTTTCGAGCCCGTCATAAACCACAACCTCGTCGATGTTATCCCGTGTGTAGCGGGGGAACTGGCACATCTCTGCGAGTTGCCGCCCGAGCGAGGTGAAGACGCCGCGCAGAATCCGTTTCCGTTCGGTTACAGGTTTTTCGGGGAAGGCCATCTCCAGGTTGCGCATGCCCACCTGCCGCAAGCGGACGTGCAGCAGGTAGACCATCTGAGCGATGGCGATGGCAAGGGCGCGCGAGAACCGGCGCGGCAGAGTGCCCAGGATCTTGATGAACGGCCACGCCGCCGCGTATTCAATTTTCCGCCGCATCAGGGAAGCGTGACCGTATCACCGCGAAAATTTGATTGTCAAACTGGAAGCTACTTCGCGGCTTCCTGCGCCCACTTCGCCAGCGTAGTCAAGAACGGATTCGCCGCGGCGGGGGGGTCGACTTCTCCGGTCAGCGATGCTTTGGTCGTGACCATGTGTCCATAGAATTCGCGAGTGGAATCCTTGTCCTGCTTCACGACCGCGCCGTTCAGGGTCACACCGGCGAAAATTCCGCGAGCTCGCGAATAGGTCAGCACCTCCGCCCGCATCTTCCAGTCGGTATCGCCTTCCGCGTGGCGTCCCACGGGACCGGCTGCCACGGACGCATCTGCTCCGAGAGCGAACTGGCTCGACAGCAGGTGCTGAACGCCGTTCTTGTTCATCACCAGCATCACCAGATCTACCGCCTGCCCGCCAATCTGAAATCCGAAGCTTCCGCCCTCAATCTGGAAAAACGCAGGCGCGGTCCAGCCCTTCTCCGTTCGACAACTGGCAATGCCGCGTCCGTATTTGGCGCCAAAAATAAATCCGCCCTTCAGCAAGGACGGGACGACGGCGACGCACTCCGCCGAGCCCAAAATTTGCTGCGGGATGCCCTTGTCGGGGGTGCCTTGAATCTCGTTCAGCACATCGGCCGCAGCCTGCACCCGGTCGTTAGCCTTGGAATCCTTGGTCTGATCATCCGCTGCGAAGGTATAAGCGCAGAACGACACGATAAGCGTAAACAGCACGAGACTTTTCATATTTCCTCGCCACAAAAGAATTCTGGGAACTGGGTATAAGCGATTGTAAATCAAGTGGAAGCGGCGAGCTACGAGCCAGGAAATCGGCGGCGGGAAGGGATGCGAACCGCTCGGAACTCGGAGACAAAAAATGCGGGGCTGAAAGCAGTGACCCTAATCGCCACTCTCAACCCCGTCTCCCAGGTTCTGTGGTAGGTGAGGCGAGTATGCGGCAGCGGAGTGAGGTTCACAAGATTACGAAGGTAAGTGAACGGAAGTTACGATGAGCGATGAGCAGTGAGCAGCAAGCCATTGTTTTGCTCACAGCTCATTGCTCACCGCTCATTGCTACTTCGTCGTCACCAGCGAATGCGTGATCGCATGCACTGACAGCGCAATACGATTCTGCACGCCCACTTTGCGCATCAGTTTCGCGACGTGTGCCTTCACGGTGCGCTCTTCAATCCCTAATTGGGCGCCGATCTCTTTGTTGGAGCGCCCCGCCACCAGCATCTCCAGAACTTCCTTTTCGCGATCGGTAAAAGTCACACGGCCGGCCGGGAAGATTCGCCCCGGCGCCGACGAGACTCGCTCAATGAACATGGACAGCACGCGCCGCGGCGCCCAGACCGATCCCTGGTTCACGATGCGGATCGCCTGCGCAAATTCCGCCGGAGTGGCCGCCTCGTCGACATATCCCTTGGCCCCGGAGGCGATGGCCTTCAGAATGGTCTCTTCATCAATTCCCGAGCCGGTCACGATGATGCGCAGATCGGGACGCGTGGCCTTCAGGCTGGCCATCAGGTCAAACAGGTTTTGGCCGGAACGGTTGCCCAGCAGGATGAGATCAATGCCTTGCAGCGTGCTGATTTCCGGCAGCGCCGCCGAGATGAGTTCAAACTCGGGCTCCGAGTCAAACAGGGCGCGAAATCCTACAAAGCGTAAAGGATCGCTTTCCACTACCGCGATTCGAATTACAGGTTTTCTGGCGACAGCTGCTTTCATAGTTTTCCCTGTAGGGCAGATTTCTTCCATTCAGCATAGTTGTAAATCGGTACGATGCAAAGAGAACGTGACCGAAGTGAAATTACGGGAGTAACATGACAGAAGCGTCCCAGAAGGGATTGCGCAGCGATCAAGATTCCGTATTTTCCGACAACAATGAAAATTTCCGGTTTAATTCTTGCCCTCGTTCTTGCCGCCGCCGCGTCACTGGTTGCACAAGAAACACAGGCTTCTCCGCAGGCGCCGGCGTCCGCCTACTCTCCCAAATTCAAGGGCGATCCCGCGCGTTCTGACTCAGAGGCCGCCGCGCTTGCCTACATGCGCGTGGTGATTCGGGCCCAGCATCAGTTCAACAAGCAGTACGGACACTACGCGACGGCTCTACCTGAGTTGGTGCATAGCGGATCGTTCACCAAGCGAATGGTCAATCCAGTGCGCGGCGACTACACGGCCGGCTTCAAGGGGAAGAAAGACAGCTACGTCCTGACCATGACGCCGAATCACCTCGATGCCGAGCACCGCTCGTTTTATGCCGAGGATGACGGCAAAATTCACGCCGACGACGCGAAGCCTGCTGATGGCGATTCTCCCGTGGTGAAGTAGCGTGGCCCCGGACGCATTCGTCCGGGGGCTCGCTTCGCTCGCGGGCGGACGAATGCGTCCGCCCCTACTGGATTTTCCTGCCCTCTGCATGACGAGCGCAGGTAGAAGGGCGAGTCGACCATCCCATGGCATATACGTGGTTCATCCTGCTCCTGGCGATTTCCGGGACGGCGCTCAGCCTCCTGGTCCTTCACGGCACTTCGGTCGGCCAGATCCTGCACGAGCGCATTCCCGACCGGCCAAGGCGTCGCCTTTTTATTGCGTCGGTGAGTTTCCTGCTGACGTTCGCCGGAGTGCGCGCGGTGGTCTACGCCGTGTTGCACCAGATTCCTCCCTTTCATTTCATCATTCAGGCGGGAGGGAGGCACATTCACCACCTGGTGTTCGGGATCATCATTTTGCTTCTGGTGGGATATGGATGGCTCTGTGAAATCGGAAGCGGGTCGAGCGGGTCGTCGATTTTTGTTGGTCGCCTGATGTCAATTCTTTATGGCGTGGGTGCGGCTCTCACGCTCGACGAATTTGCTCTGTGGTTAAACCTGAAAGATGTGTACTGGTCGCCCGAAGGACGCAGCAGCATCGATGCGGTGATTCTGTTCGGCGCGCTGCTGGCGGCGAGCGCCTGGGGCGCGCCGTTGTTCAGCGGCAAGGCAAGGAAGAAGAAGAACGGCGGAAAGGTTCGCTGATCACTGATCGCTATTATCCCGTAAGCAAAAATCCCCACTCCGCACCAGAGTTCCCGATGCCGGAACGTTGCTACAGTCAGGCGTCCTTCGGGTGATCTCGTTTCACGCCATGAGTTGCGGGTGCATCAGCGGTAAAGGACGCGGTCGGAGGGTCAGCCGCCGGTGTATGACACGGCGGCCGCTCCATCGAATCAGGCGCCGACCAGTTCAGCGGATGTGACGGATTGCCTTGCCTCAGTAGAGGAGACGCATACCGCTAGGTGATCTTCCAGGGCGCTTTTGGCGCGCTCCATATCGACATTTTTGTACGCCGCCAGCTCCGTGCTGACCCTAAAGTAGGCAGCGGAACGTGCCTCGATGTACTTGCTGCGACTGGATGCAAAAGCTCGTTCCAGATCCCTGCAGATCAGGCAATTCATACCCATCGCTCCTCCTTCCCCGATGGCCGCGTGGTCCGTCCATCGTTACGGTTTGAGGATCTCAAGCTCCGCGCGAAGCCAGTCCTGTTGGTCTTGGCCAGGTTCACAACCACGGCCTTCGTACAGCTCGTAGGCCCGCGCACTTATCTTGGCCGTGTCTTGGGATGGGCGAGCGTCTGGCGCTATAGCCAAGGCACCAAGAGAGCTTTTCTCGGTACCGACAACGTTTGTTTTCGGTTGTTTTTGAGACTTGGGATCGAACATTTAGGGTACCTCCGCGTGCAGAACAACTAAGAGGAAGGAACTTCAGATGAACTGACTTAGTTCAGGGGACCTGAAAGAGGAGAGGAACTGCTCACTCACTTTCAAGACTACGCTCAATGCACACGCAAGTCCAATGGGATGGCGACTTGCGGCAACTCCCGTTCCCGTTTCGCGGCATGCCCGTCATAATCCACAGCGGCCGGTCCGCTTCAGCCGCGCCTTCCGGTAAAATTGAGTCTTCCATGGAAACTCTTATGACTACTCCACTAACTGTGAATGCACCTGCTTCTTCGCCCACCTCTCTCGAGCACGTCGCCGAACTCGAACGGAAATATTTGCTGACCACCTATAACCGCTACCCCGTGGTGCTCACTCGAGGGAAAGGCGTGTTTCTGTGGGACATCGATGGGAAGAAATATCTCGACTTCGTTTCCGGGCTGGGAGTGAATGCGCTGGGGCACGCGCATCCGCGGATCGTGAAAGCGATTCGCGAGCAGGCGGCGAAGCTGGTGCACGTTTCGAATCTCTACTATCACGAGTATCAGGGTCCGCTCGCCGAAAAATTATGTGCGCTTTCCGGACTCGACCGCGCGTTCTTCTCCAATTCCGGCACCGAGGCGATCGAGGGTTCGATCAAGCTGGCGCGGTTAGCGGGACATCGCGCGGGCGGCGAGGCGAAGTGCCGGCTGGTGGCCCTGGAGGGTTCGTATCATGGGCGCACCTTTGGAGCGTTATCGCTGACTGGGCAGGACAAGCATCGCAAGGGATTTGAGCCGATGCTCGAGGGCGTGACCTTCGTGAAGCAGAACGATGTAGAAGGGCTGCGTGCGGCGGTGAATGAAAATACCTGCGCGATCGTGCTGGAGCCCATCTTCGGCGAAGGCGGAATTTATGAGTGCACTCCAGAATTTCTGGCTGAGTGCCGGGCAGCGGCGGATCGGCACAAGGCCGCGCTGATCTTCGATGAGATTCAATGCGGCCTCGGCCGCACCGGAACCATTTTCGCGTTTCAGAGTTTCGGCGTAACTCCCGACATTGTGGCGATCGCGAAGCCGATTGCGGCGGGATTGCCGCTGGGGGCCTTCATCGCGAAGGAAGCATTTGCGTCAGCGATTTCGCCCGGACAACATGGAACGACTTTTGGCGGTGGTCCTCTGGCGTGCCGAGTGGCACTGGAATTTCTGGCGATCGTCGAAGAAGAAAAGCTGCTGGAGAATGTGAATCGCGTCGGAGCCTACCTTCACCAGCAGTTGGAGGAAGTCGTAACCAAGCGCGGAGCGGCCAAGGGAGTGCGCGGTCGCGGCTTCATCCAGGGAATTCAGTTAGACATCCCGGCGCGTCCGATTGTGGATGCGGCGCTTGCCGAAGGCCTGCTCTTCAACAGCACGCAGGATACGGTGGTGCGCTTTCTGCCGCCGTTCCTGCTGGAAGAGAAGCATGTGGATAAGGGCATTCGCGTGTTGAAGAAGTTGCTGGGAAGAAAGAAGGCTGCGGCCGCGTAGAGCGTAGAGCACGATTCAAAATCCCCACCCCATCGCATGAAACGCGAGAACGGTGGGTACCCGCATTCCCCGGATATGAAAATCGAAATCTGCGCACTTCTAAGAATGGAATTGCGGATTCTTCGACAACAAAAAACGGGGAGCCGAAGCTCCCCAAGTGAAGCGACAGAGGCGTTGTTTCACTTACATAGAATCGCCTCGGCGTGAAAGAGTTGTCCTCGAGGCGTTAAGATTTTAATGATGAGCGAAGTGACGAGTGAACTGACAAGCGAAGTGCAGGAAATTCCCGCAGGCTCAAGACTGGGCGTCGAACAAGGCGTTGAAGAATGCTGGATGGATTTCGATGGCGCGCGCATGCGGTATCTGCGCGCGGGCTCGGGACCGGCTCTGATCCTGCTGCACGGGCTGATGGGATATTCCTTCTCTTGGCGTTACGCCATGCCGGCGCTGGCGCCGTACCGCACCGTTTACGCCCCGGACATGCTGGGGGCGGGCTTTTCCGATCGTCCGCGGATTGATCATTCCATGCGCGCCACCGCGCGGCGGGTCCTCAAGTTCGCGGAGAACCTCGGCCTCACTTCCTTTGATTTACTCGGCACATCTCGAGGCGGAGCCGTCGCCATGTGCGCCGCAGCCGAGTGCCTGAGCCGTGGCAAGCCAGAAGTGCGGAGCCTGATCTTAGTTGCGCCCGTGAATCCATTTTCGCCTCATGGACAGCAGTTGGCTGCGCTTGCAGGCACTCGGTCTGGCGCAGCCGTGGCTAAGTTCGTGCTAGAGGGCATGCCATGGTTGTACCCGTACGTGCACGGGCGCCTTTACGTAGATCCCAAGAAAATTCCTCCCGGAAGTCTCGAAGGCTACAAGGCGCCGCTGGCCACTCCCGGGCTGTTCGATCATGCCATCAGCATCATCCGCACGTGGGGCGCGGACTTGCGCGAACTCAAAGCGTTGCTCCCGCAACTCGCACCGATTCCCACGCTGTTGATGTGGGGCAGCGACGATCCTGCGGTGTACGCATCGTCGTTGGAGCCGCTAGCCCGCTATTTTCCGAACGTCGAGAAGATCGTGTACCCCGGTGTCGGACATCTGCCGTACGAGGAATGCGCGGAAGAGTTCAATGGCGATCTGATTGCCTTCCTGACCCGCCCCGGTGCTCAAGTATAGGCTCCCCGCGAAATCCACAATCTGCTAAGATCGCGCCGAATTCGGTAGGCGGAGGAGGGAAGTCATGAAGTTCATCCGCGTTGGTTGCCTCGTCGTTCTCGGCCTCAGCGTATTTTCAGCGCTCCTTGCGGCGCAGCAATCGGCTTCACCCGATGCGGAACTCGCGGCTCAAATCCAGCAGGGTAAGAAGGATTTGCAGGAACACAAGTACAAAGAGGCTCTGGATATTCTGAAGAGTGCGAACAAGCGCGAGCACGACTCCTGCGCCGAATGCAACTTCCTGCTCGCGATCGTCTACTACAACTTGCGAGATCAGAGTCACGCTTTGGAAAGCTGCGACAAGGCAATCAAAAGCCCTGGCAGCGATGGCGTGCGTGCTGCGGCCCACAATCTCAAGGGAACGTTGCTGCTCGCTTCCGCCGGGGACGATCGCAAGAAGATGCAGGGAGCGGAGGCCGAATTTCAATCGGCTGTGCAATTAGATCCGAAAACACCGGTCTTTCACTTGAATCTTGCCAAAGCTTTGCTGAGCGAGTCCCAGGACGACGCGGCGAAGAAGGAACTGCAAGTCTGCCTCGACTGCGGACCCGACGCGAAGATGAAGGATGAGGCCGAGAAGATCATGGCGAACCCAAAGCTCGGCCGCTCGGAGCTGGCCCCCGATTTCGAGTTGACCACCATGCAAGGACAACAACTCTCGCTGAAGACGCTGGCCGGGCGCGTGGTGGTCATGGACTTTTGGGCAACCTGGTGTCCACCGTGCCGCGAGTCGGTGCCCGAACTCAAGGAGCTGACTCGAAAATATCCGAGCGAGAAGCTTGTCCTGATCAGCGTGAGCGCCGACGAAAAAGACGATCAATGGCGCGACTTCGTAGCGAAGAAAAAGATGGATTGGGCGCAGTATCGCGATAGCGACGGTAAGATTCGCCAAGCCTTCGGTGTTTACTCGTTTCCCACCTACATGGTCATCGACGGCGACGGAGTCATCCGCGAACGCATGACCGGACTGAACCCGCAACAGACTGTGGTCCACCGCTTGAAAGCCACGCTGGGCGCGATGCCGCAACTCGAGGGAGAAGCGCGCAAATAAAGTGCGCGCTATGAACCGCAGAGGCGGCAAAGAAATGCCGCCAAGCACGCAAAGAAGGTGAGCATTAGCTTTCCTTAGCGTACTTCGCGGCATTCTTAGGGATCTTTGCGGTTAAGAGCTTTTGGCTGTGCGCAGCTGCAGTTCCACCCGGCATCTGCGGAGTTAACTTTTGCACAGAGGCAGGGCGTGGACGCGCGGCTATACTGTGCGGGAGTCGCGGAGGGGTCTCGCAGCCCGTGAAGATTTCCGTGGCCATCGCAATCGCACGGCTGCGTCCGAGCCGCAATCGGACGAGGAGGATCGCATGAAAAAGATTGGGTTTCTGAGCCTGCTCATCATGGCAACACTTCTCTTCACGATCGCATTCCCGGCTGCCGCCGCCGGACCGAATCCGCCAGCGCCCGCTCAGCCCGCAGCGCCTGCCGTAGCCGCAGCGCCAGCGGCCACCGCGGCTGTTCCCGAACCTCATCCGCACATTCACGAAGCGCTCGAAGCCATGCGCTCCGCCAAACATCATCTGGAGAGCGCTGAGCACGATTTCGATGGGCATCGCGCCGAGTCCATCAAGCATCTCGACATGGCCATCCACGAAGCCGAGATCTGCATGCAGATGAAGTAGTTCAACTACCCAAAACAAAACACAAAAGGCAGCGTCTCGACGCTGCCTTTTTCTCTTCCCTGAAAACTTTTCCGACTGATCAGTGCGCTCCGAACGTAATTCCGATGGAAGCCCCCACGCGGAAAACGTTGTTGGAGTGGAACTCGAAATTGTTGTGCACGTAGTAGTAATGGGCTTCCGGGCGCAGGAAGAAATCGCGCCAGAAGTAGTAGCGCAAGCCAGCACCGGCATGCAGCAGCAAGTGGTTGTCGTTTACATACGAACGACAGCCTCCTGGCGAAAAACAGTTTCCGAGTTCGCTGTAAAAGATCAGGGTTTCGCCGCCGACCCCGGCCATAAAGTCGCCGCTGATCTTCTTGCTGATCGGAGGCGCGTACACCGCATTCACGTCATAAAGAACCGGCCGGAAATGCTGGTAGTTGTTATAGGTTCCCTTGTGATAACGAAAGGCCCCCTCCACGTTGATCCCGAAGTGGTTCTCCCGGACGTACTGAATGCTGGCCTCGGGATAATCGCCGCCCCGTTCCGGCGGAGGCAGGAAGGCGATCGAAGACGTACTGGGCCTGGTCGCCAGCAGCGTGCTGCCTCCAACCGCAAAATCCAATTGTTGAGCGCGGGCGAGGCTGGCCGAAACAACCAACATGCAAGCGATAGCGAGGAACGCGAGCTTTCTCAATAGAGCCCCTTTGAAGCAGGATGACCGATCCGGGCAACGCCCACGGCAATTATGACGGGCGACCGCAGAGTGGTCGCCCGAAGAGAGTCATACTAACGCATCCCGTGCGCTTACCCCAACTTCTCGGCAGGCCTACTCGGGACCGATGGTGTACCCGATCGACGCGCCGACATGCAGCACGTTGTTGGACGTGAAGTTGTCCCCATTATTCATAACGTAATAGTAGCGGGCCTCGGGACGGACAAAGACGTGGCCCCAAACGTAGTAGCGGACGCCAACTCCCAGATCGACCAGAAAATGGTTGGAGCTGTTGTAACACGCACCGAAGTAGACGCAACCGGTGGTTGGGGTGTAGCCGTAAAAGCGGGTGGCCTGCCATCCAATCCCACCCATCAGGTCAAGACCAGCTTTCTTTCCGACTCGAGGTTGGTAAATCCCGTTGAAATCGAAAAGGATCGGACGGTAGGGTGATCCGGTGCCCCCGAAATTTCCCTGACTTGTTCTCCAGGTGGCGTCGAACCCGACTCCAATCCGTCGGTGGAAGATCACGTCAGCGCTGATATTCGTGTACAAGCCTCCCTTTTCCGGGCAAAGAAGATTACCCGTAGAGGCTGAGAAGCTGCAGGCGCTGGATCCGGGGGACATCACCGTTCCGAAGCCGAACATGGCATCGCCCTGCTGGGCGAACGCGGTACTAGCGAATAGGAAACATGCGGCCACCGCCGCGAGGAAGGCTAGCTTTTTCAAGAGGACCTCCTGTTTTTATGATCGATCATGGGCGCTACGATGCAGACGCCATTGCGCTTGGATGTATGTGACTGGCAACCTGCTCATCTTAATTTCAGCCGGGGCAAACATTCAAACTGGCGGAAACACCCGGCTCCGTCATTCCCATAATCCCAGGTTGGAAATGAACGGGACATTGCCCGACTGGCGTTCACTCGCCTCTAACCCCGGCAGGCGTCATAAGTTGCGCGCGGCAGGATTTTTCCCTAAAGAGCACTGGTGGAGATGCTGCAGCGCGCCCGGCCTACGATTTCTTCGCCATCCCGCTGCCGCCAGCGCGAATGATGTGGTCCAGCGAGATCGGTCCACTTCCGAAGAAGATCAGAGCAAAGGCCAAAGTCGCGATCGCCAGGGGAAATTCGTATCCGTGATCGCCGGTGAGTCCGTTGTGCCAATGCACCTTCCAGATGGCGACCACCAGATCGATGCAGATCGCGAAGGCGGCGGCGCGAGTGAAAAATCCCGCGAGGATGAGCAGGCCTCCGAGGAATTCGGTAAATGAGGAAACATAGCCCAGCCACGCCGGCAGACCGAGGCCGGCCACCATTTGTGCGTGGTGGTGCAGGCCTCCGAACACCTTGTGATACCCGTGTACGACCATGATGACGCCCAGCGTGATCCGCATGACTAGGAGAGCCAGAGGTTGAACGCGATCGAGGTAGTGCAAATTGTTCCTCCCGAACTGATCCCTGCGAGGCAGGAAACTAAGATTACCGCAGTCGGAGCGAGGAACGAACTATCTCAAACATCCGTCAGAGAACGATTGCAGAGCGCCCTGAGTTCTGGTAACGTTTTTGCGCCTAGATTCCGCGACTGTCAACGTAAAGGGAATCTAGCCTGACGCAGCATTCCTCCCGGCCGCCGGACGCTGATCCAAGCACCTGGAGACGTTTCCCCTGTAGCAAGTGTTCCCGCCACGTTTAGAAGGAAGAAAATTCTGGGAGGTTCGGGCTGTGATTCAATCCATCGTGAGTAAAGGTATCGTTCGGACGTCTGCTCTGTTGGCGCTGACGCTCGTCTCCGTGTCTGTCTGGGCGCAAAAAAAGACTGATCCGCCGAAGCCTGCCGCGCCAGCCAAAGCCGCCGCGCCGGCCCAACACGCCGCACCTCCCACACAAAGCCACACGGCCACGGCTCCAGCGCATACGACGGCGAATGGGAGCCATACCTCCAACACCGGAACGCACACGAACACGCCCGCGCCCGGCTCTCATACGACGGGAACCGGTGGCCATGCGGCAACGAATAACACTGGTCACGCGGCGGTGAATACTCCGGGTCACGCCGGGAACGAAGGCCATGCCGCCAACGCGCACGCCGCGAACGGACATGCTGCTCCCGCAGGCATCCACGAGAGAACGTTAAAGAGTGGCGGCACGGCGACCATTCGCAAAGATGGTTCGGTTCGCACCATCAACAAAAACGGCATGCAGGTGCAGCGCGGGCTTCACGGCGGCCGCACCGTCGTCAGCACGCATAACGGCGCCCGCGTGGTCAGTGTCGGTCGTCGCGGATACGTGCAGCGCGCTTATGTGGTCCGCGGCGGACACTCCTACTACTCGCGCACCTACTACTACCACGGCGAATACCGCGTCGGGGTTTACCAGGGCTACTACTATGGAGGCCGCCCTTACTACGGCTACTATCCGGCTTACTACTACCAGCCTGTGTACTACGGATGGGCCTATAACCCATGGCCTGCGCCGGTTTACTACGGCTGGGGTTATGGTGCAGCTCCGTGGTATGGCTACTACGGCCCGTACTATCAGCCCTACCCGGTCTATCCCGCGGCATACTTCTGGCTCACCGATTACATGATCGCCGCCAGCCTGCAGGCTGCCTATGAAGCGAACGCGGCTGCGAACGCCATGCTGCTCCCGCTCACTCCTGATCCAACCCTGGTCGCAAGCTTGCTGCCTCTGGCCGCTGAGCCTGCCAAGGCCGCGCTCAGCAAAGAGGTCAAGGACGGGCTTTCCGAAGAAGTGAAGGCCATATTAGCCGTCGAGCAGGCCGACGCGAGCAAGCCTAAGGCTGCGGCCAGCGCTGGCGGCGGAGCCCAGCCCGCCAACTCGACTGAGCCGCCACCGGCATTGGATCCGAAGTTCCGTCTTTTTGTTGTCTCGTCCGACACGAGCCTCGTGGCAGACGGCGAAGAATGCGCACTGTCGCAAGGCGACGTCATTTCGCGCACCACGGAAACTCCCGACGGCGACGGCAATGTCAATGTGAAGGTTGTTGCCAGCACCAAAACCGATTGCGCGATTGGCAAAGAAGGTCCGGTTTCCACCGACGACTTGCAGGAGATGTACAACCAGTTCCGGGAGCAGCTCAAAGATGGCATGGGGGAACTGGCCAAGAAAAATGGGAGCGGCGGACTGCCCAAGGCTCCGGACACCACCACGAAAGACGGGGACATTCCCGCGCCTCCGCCCGACAAGAGTGTCGAGAAAAATCTGACCGAACAGCAAACCTCCGCCGATCAGGCGGAAACCGAGGCCAAGCAGGAAGCCGGCTCCGGCGGTGGTGCGCAGTAAGCAGGGAATCGGTTCGTTACCTGGGGTTGAATAGTTCAACGTTGTGGGGAGGCTTTCGCGATGGGACAGAGGTTACGTTTTTTTATTCCCGCGGCAATGCTGCCGCTCGCAGTCTTCGCTTCGGTAGCGCTCGTCCACGCGCAGGCTCCCACGCTGCAGGAGCAACTGGCCGCTCAGTACAAGCTGGTCAAGATGGGAGCGGATTCGAGCGGGACGTCCGTGGTTGAAGAGGGCACGCTGCTGGAGATCAAGAAGGGGGGAATCGTCGGCGTGCCATACAAAGCCGTCACTGTGCGCACGGCGACGTTCCAGGACGGGACCGTGCACTCTTCGGATGTGGCCCACAACGCAACCGCCCAAAAGGTGAGTAAGATCTTCTGCGGTCTTCACAAATGCCCGACCACGCCGGACGCCGCCACCGACGAGAATGCGACCAAGCTGTTCAAGGCGGGCGACAAAGTGTATCCCTCCAAGATCGATGTTCACCTGGATAAGGACACGGTGGCCCTTGCAATCGTGGCCTGCGATAGCTGCAACCAGACCGATCCTCCCACCTACAACAAAGCGAATGTCGTTTTTCAGTTCGCCAAAGGGACCCTGGCCAAGGCGAGCGCCGGAGAAGTCGAAGACACCATCGGCCAATTGCTTGCCATCAGCGAAGACACGGGCCAGGGCAACCAGCAACAAGGACAGAATCAGCAAGCGCAGGGACAAGGACAACAAGCGCCGCAGCAGCAACAAGCCGAACCGCAGAACATCCAGCTCGGCATGACCACCGATCAAGTGCAGGGAGCGCTCGGCAAGCCGGAGAAGATGGTCAATCTTGGTCCCAAGCAGATCTACGTCTACAAGGACCTCAAGGTGACCTTTATCAACGGCAGAGTTGCGGACGTACAATGAGAAAGCGCTTAGTCCGGTCGTTTCGCGGCGGCGCATAAGTCGCGTCTTCACCTCAACTTGGCTGGCGGACGTAGTACTTCCGTACCGTGCCTAGTACTTCAGTTATGCGTATGCGAGTGACTGAAGATGGGTCCTGCCGCCTCCCCTTCTAATTGTGTATTTTGTCCACAAGACCACAACATATAGGCACCCTCGCTTCGCAGCCCTTTCCCGAATTCCAGAAAACCCGCAAAAAACCCAATAAAAACCGCACATTCGCGCAGAGCCGGGGCTTTTCCGGGCTGATATATGCTCAGGACACCGACAGCCCTCGGAACTTGAAACGGGGCGCGGCGCCTCGCGATTCGAACGCTTCATCGCAGAAACAAATCGTGAGACGGAACAAGGGAACTATGGGCGATTCACGGGAAGTGATGAATATTCGCCAAGCTTCACAGTATCTGGGCGTCAGCCCGGACACTTTGTACAAGTACGTCGGCGAACAAAAGATCCCGGCGTTCAAGTTGGGCAATCGCTGGCGCTTCAAGAAATCGCGGCTGGACCAGTGGATGGAAGAGAAGTCGAGTCAGATCGACCCGCAGCCGAAGAAGAAACTGAAGGCTGCCGGGAAAGCTGCCGGATCCGTTTAAAACCGTCGCGGGCCCTGGCGCCCGCGCCACACACGAAGGTGGGCACATGTTTGGAATGGGATCGAAATCGATTGTTGGTCTGGACGTAGGCTCTTCGAGCATCAAGGCGGTCGAACTCAAGAAAAAGGGCGGGCAGATTGAAGTGGCCCACCTTGGACTGGAACCGCTCGCTTCCGACATCGTCGTCGATTCAATGATCGTGGATTCGGGCACGGTTTCGAGCGCGATCTCGAAGCTGTTCCTCGACAACGCGATCAAGACCAAGGCCGTCGCCACCGCGGTGAGCGGTCACTCCGTCATCGTGAAGAAGATCTCGTTGCCCTCGATGAGCGACCAGGAACTGGCCGAGACCATCGAGAAGGAAGCGGCCCAGCACATTCCCTTCGATCTGTCCGATGTGAATCTGGATTACCAGATTCTCTCCGACGAGGCCGGCAGCCCGCAGATGGACGTTCTGCTGGTGGCGGTGAAGAAGGACAAGATTCTGAACTACACCAACGTACTCTCGATGTCGGGGCGCACCCCGGCTATCGTCGACATTGATGCCCTGGCGCTGCAGAACTGCTACGAGTACAACTACCAGCCCGCGCCGGGCCAGGTGGTGGCGCTGTTGAACCTGGGTGCCAGCGTGATGAACATCAACATCGTCAAGGGCACCACGCCGCTGTTCCCGCGCGATGTCAGCGTGGGCGGACATCAGTACACCGACTCGTTGCAGAAGGAGCTCGACCTGAGCTTTGACGACGCGGAATCGCTCAAGCTGGGCAACAAAGTCGGCACGGTGAGCGAGGACGCGAAGCAGCCGATCCTGCAGCAGGTGACCGAAATTATCGTTCTCGAAATTCAGAAGACGTTTGACTTCTTCCGCGCCAGCGCGGCGGGCGAGCACATCGAGAAGATTTATCTCGCGGGCGGCTCGTCGAAAGTGCCAGGACTGGTCGAGGCACTGCGGCAGGAATTCTCCATGCCGGTCGAGTTATTCAATCCGTTCCAGCGGGTCACGCCGCCGGCGGAAGGGCACGGAGCGGAATTGGTGGAGCAGAACCCCGGGCAGATGGCCGTGGCCGTGGGCTTGGCTCTGAGGAGCTTTGAATCCCTATGATCAAAATCAACCTGCTTGAAACAGCCAAAGGCAAAGGGAAACGCGGCAGCGGCGGCGGCGGTCCCTCCATGCCCACCATGCAGATGGGCGACATGGGCTCGCCCAAGCTGAAAGTGCTGGTGGTTCTGGTGCTCGCCGCACTGGGCAATCTGGGCTACTGGTACCGCCTGGATCACCAATCCAAGGCGATTTCCGCCCAGATGAAAGTGGCAGAGCAGAAGAACCGCGAACTGGCCGATGTGAAGGCGCGCTTCATGGAGCGCCAGACTCAGGCCAACGCCTACAAGCGGCGCGTCGATGTCATCGATGGTTTGCGCACGAACCAGACGGGTCCAGTGAACCTGCTGGCCATGCTCGGTGAGACCGTCAACAACACCGAGGCGGTGTGGCTGGTCAAGATGGACGATACCGGTCCCAGCGTCAATCTCGAAGGCACGGCGCTAAGCACGGACGCGGTGGCGAACCTGATCGCGAATCTGCAGAAGACCGGTTTCTTCAAGAACGTCGAGATCAAGGAAACCTGGCAGGACGAGCAGATCAAGGAGATGCAGGCATTTCAGTTCACCTTGACCTGCGATAAGACAGGCAGCACCGGCAAGTCATAAAGCGGAACGATACAGGCGGAACGTCAACAGGGCAAAACTTATGGCGATGAATTTTGGCGAACTTTCGGGGCTGAAACAGTGGGGAGTGGTGATTGCGGGCGGAGCGATCGTGTCGGCGGCGCTGTACTTCACGGTATTCAAGAGTCAGGCCGCGAAGAATACCACGGCACAGGCGGCCCTCCAGGACAAGGTCCGGGAGAACAACGAACTGGAATCCTATCGGCCCAGGCTGAAGCAGATCGAGCAGCAGCTGACCGAACTCAAGCAGCAGCTCGAAATCGAGCAGCGCATCGTTCCCGACGAGAAGCAGGTCGACGCCTTCATTACGATGATGGATTCGGAGGCGGTCAAGGCCGGGGTCGAAGTGCGGCGCTACTCGGCCAAGGACGTCAAGCCGCAGCAGTACTACACGGAGGTCCCCTTCGATATGGAGATGGACGGACCGTATTACTCGATGCTGAATTTCTTCGACCGTGTGAGCAAGCTGGAGCGCATCGTCAACGTTGGCAACCTGCTGGTCGCGACGACACGCAACCCGCAGGGGGCGAAAACCAAGCACACGTACCAGTACGCGCCTAACGAGAGCGTAGTGGCGACCTTCACGGCGACGACATATTTCAGTCACGACACGCTACCTTCCGCGGCGGGCGCCAAGCCCGGAGCGCCGGGAGCGAAGTAGGGATAACCATGAAGACGGCGATGAAGCTGACCACAGGCATTCTGGCAATCACCCTTACGATGGCGGCGGGCGCGGCTTTCTCCACGAAAGCGGTGGCCCAGGAAGCCGATGCCGTCGACCAAGCGCGCAGCATCGCAAAATCGCTGCAGCAGAAGCAGGCCATCGACTCCAACGCGGCGCTGGACGCGGCGGGAGTTCCGGATCCGGCCAAACCGGCGGCGGGATCTCCGGCTCCGGCCGTGCGGCCGGCGGTCATTCCTGTCTCCAAGCCGCCCGCCACCGCGTCGGCTCCGGCTGCGAAACCCGCTCCGGCCAAGGCTGCTGCGGCCAAAGCAGCTCCTGGGAAGACGGCTCCGGCAAAGGCAGATTCGAACTCCGCGCACAACCAGCTTTCACACGTGAGCGTGGTTCCCAACGGCGATAAGGTCCAGGTTGAGATCAGTTCCACCGGATCGGTGACGCCGCAAGTGACGAAGCTGAGCTCGCCCGCACGCATCCTGATCGAAATGCCGGATACAGTTGTCGCCAGCGCGCAGAGCAAGATCTCCGTGGGCACGGGCGGCGTCAAAGGCATTCGAATGGGCATGGATGGCAAGACGCCACCGACCACCAGTGTTGTCGTCGACCTCGAAAAACCGCTGGCTTACGAGATGACTCCGAGCGCGAGCGGCAAACTGATTCTTACGCTGCACGCGCAGGGCGCGGCTGCTGAGACTGCGAAGAACAGTCCGGCTCCTAAGGCTCCGGTAAAGGCCGCTCCAGTCAAGACCGCCGAGGTCAAGACCGCCGAGGTCAAGACTGCTCCGGTCAAGAGTGCTCCGGTTAAGACTGCCGTGGTTCCGCTAAAGGCCGCCGCTCCAACTGCCAAAATAACGGTAGCGAAAGCGGATGCTCCGAAGCCGGTAGCGAAGCCCTCCAAGGCGGAAGGCAAGCCTGAGCCCAAACAAGCCAAGGCTGCAGTTCCGGCCAAGACTCCGGCCCCAGCCAAGACCACTACGGTGGCTGCGAGCAAGCCCGCGGCCAAGCCTGTGGCGGACGCGGACGCTTCCCAGGCCGAGGAAAAGAAAGACAAGAAAGACGACAAAAAAGAAGAAGACAAGAAGTGGGCGATGAACGGGAAGCGCGATCCGTTCTTCAGCCCGGTGGTGCAGACAGCCGGCTCCGGATGCTCGACGGGAAAGAAGTGCCTGGACATCGGCGCCATCAACCTGCGCGGCGTGGTGAAGTCCGACACCGGTTTTATCGCCGTGGTCACCAACAATCTGAACAAGGCCTATTTCCTGCGCGAGAACGATCCGGTGTTCAACGGATATGTCATGAAGATCACCGGCGACTCGGTCACGTTCCAGGAAACGGTGCAGGACAAGCTGGGCAAGTCGTTTACGCGGGAAGTCGTGAAGCGGATCTTCACCCCTGCGGTTTAGTTCGAACGGAAGCGCCGGGCAACCGGAGCTCCGCAATCAAGTTTGGCGAAGCACACGCGGGCCAGGCTCGCGGTTGGGGAGAAGCGAAATGCGAAAGCAACCACTAAAAGCGTTCTTATCGTTGCTGCTGATGACGGCGGCTGCGGGTGCCCAGACACAAAGCCGGCTCAACGGGGTCGACGTGGTCCGGGGCAAGGACGACATCCGGATCGAGATGCGGTCCAGCGGCGAAATCACGCCGAAGCTCAGCACTCTGGATACGCCAGCGCGCGTTGTGGTCGACCTGCCGGCAACCGTTATGGCTAGCGGCAAGAGCCATATCACAGTCGGCGCTGACGGCGTGAAGGGGCTGCGCATCGGGATGGATGGGCAGAATCCGCCAACCACGCGCATCGTCGTCGATCTGGAGAAGGCTTGCGCCTACGATCTGACGCCGGGCCCGGCCGGAAAGCTGGTACTGACGCTGCACGCGAAAGATGTCGCAGAGGCGGCCGCGACCAGGACTTCGGCAAACGAAACGAATGTGGCCAACGTCACTGCTCCTGCGGCTCAACCCGCCGTGGTTGCTGCCGTAACTGCGCCGCACGTCGATGCTGCCTCGACCAAGGATCCGGCCTCGCCGAATAACTATGTATTCGTCGAGCCTTCCTACCAGGCCAGCAAGGACGCCAAGACTTCGACTCCCGACGCTAAGGATGTGACGGCCGACGAGCCGGCGGCTCGTGCCCAGGAAGCTGCGGCGCGATTCTCCGACAAGACGGCCGTGGAACTGCTTCCCGTCAGCGCTCATGCTTCCCAGTCTCAGAGCCAGGGAACAACGCCTGCCGTCAATATGGCTGCCGAGCAGAAATCGCAGGCGGGACAGGCGCCGGTTTCGGTGGGACCGAAGTATACGGGCGAGCCCATCTCAGTCAATTTGAAAGATGTTGACCTGAAAGACTTCTTCCGCCTGATTCACGAAATCAGCGGCCTGAACGTCGTGCTCGATCCCAACGTCCACGGAACTCTTACCGTTGTGCTCGATGACGTGCCGTGGGATCAGGCGCTCGACATCGTGCTCAAAAACAACGATCTTGCCCGCGAACTCGAGGGCAACGTCCTGCGCATCGCCACCGTCGAGACACTGAAGCGCGAAGCCGATGCTCGCCGGGCGCAGATCGAGTCCGAAGCTCTGGCGGTCGAAAAAGTTTCGGTCACCCGCTTCCTGAGCTACGCCAAGGCGAAAGACGTTATCGTCACGGTAAAGAAGTTCCTGTCGCAGCGCGGCGACGTAGTGGCAGATGACCGCACCAACGCTGTAATCATCAACGACATTCCCAAGACGATTCCGACCATTGACCGCCTGCTCACGCAGCTCGATCGCAAGACGCAGGAAGTAGAGATCGAAGCTCGCGTCGTAGCCGCAACCCGGCAGTTTGCCCGCGACATCGGCACACAGCTGGGCTTTGGCTGGGGCAACGGCCACAGCGCCATCGGCGGCGACCAGGGCACCGGTTCAACGCCGACGACGGTGAACGGCCTGAATCCGGGCTACATCGTGACCCCTGGCACCGGTTCCAGTTCGGGCAGCACGATTCCGCTGTTCTCGAACCTGGGCGTTACCCAGCCTTCCAGCGGCTTGCAGTTCGTTAACGCCAGCAACAATGTGCGGATCGACGCCATTCTTTCGATGGCCGAATCCCGCGGCTTGCTGAAAGTGCTCTCGCGTCCGCGAGTGGTCACCCAGAACAACATCCAGGCTCTGGTGAAACAGGGCGTGCGCGTCCCGATCGTGACCCAGGCTCAGTTGGGCGGTCCGCCGACCGTTACTTACGTCGACGCCTTCCTGCGCTTGACCGTGACTCCTCAGATCACCTCTGAGAACACGATCTTCCTGAACGTGGACGTGGAAAACACCACGCCGAACTTCGGTCAGGAAGTGCAGGGCAACCCCGAACTGATTACGCAGCAGGCCACGACGCAAGTGCTCGTGACCGACGGTGGAACCGTCGTGATCGGCGGCGTCATTCAGACCCAGAACTCGATCAATATCTCGCAGGTGCCGCTGCTCGGCAACCTGCCGATCCTCGGCAACCTGTTCAAGCACACGCAGGTGCAAACTTCCAACCAGGAATTGATCTTCTTCATCACGCCGCGAATCATTCAAACCTAGCAGCGCGTACGAAGATTACAGCCGCCGGCCTGAAGAACCTGTCAGGCCGGTTTTGCTTTGCAATGTGCAATGTGCAAGGAGCAAGGAGCAAGGAGCAATGAGCAAACTCCCGACCCTTCGAGTTCGCTGCTCATCGCTCATCGCTTACGGCTTCGAACTCTCCTGTTACACTCACCCCAATGAACTTCCCCGCGCGCCAGGCGAAGCTTCGGGAGCACCTCGCTACCACCCGCTTCGACGGACTCCTCATCAGCCATCTGCCCAACCTTCGCTACCTGTGTGGGTTCTCCGGCAGCGCCGGATTGCTGCTGGTCGAAGAAACGGGCAGCACCTTCTTCACCGACGTTCGCTACGATACCCAGGCCCACGAAGAGGTCAAAGGGGCGAAGGTAGTGATCGCGCGCAAGTCGCTGTTCGAAGCGGTCGCCGAACTTTTTAAGTCGCGCCGCAAGCGCGCTCGCGGATGGAATATCGGGATTGAGGCCGAGCACTTCACCGTCATCGAAAAGAAGCGCCTGGCGCAGTTCCTCCCGGCGGGCGTGCGCCTGAAAGATGCGCCCCCCATCCTCGAACGCGAGCGCATGATGAAAGATCCCGCCGAACTGGATCTGATCCGCGCGGCCGTCGTCCTTGGCGCCAGATTGTTCGATCGGGCGCTCGAAGTATTGCGCCCCGGGGTGAAGGAAGTCGAAGTCGCCGCTGAGATGGAGTTGATGGCGCGTCGCGCCGGGGCAGAGGGAATGTCTTTTCCCACCATCATCGCCTCCGGGCCACGATCGGCTCTGCCCCACGGCCGGGCCTCGGAACAAGCCATCGCTCCGGGTGGATTCGTGGTCTGCGACTTCGGTGTTATACTCGCAAGTTATTGTTCAGACCAGACCCGCACCGTTTGGGTGGGTCCGCGTTCTGAGCGCGCCCTGTCTGCGTACGAGGCTGTGCGGGCGGCGCAACAGGCAGCCATCGACGTTGTCCGGCCCGGAATCACCGCCGGCGAAGTCGACGAGGCCGCCCGGAAGGTATTGCGGAAGGCTGGACTGGGGAAATACTTCACCCACTCGACCGGGCATGGTGTGGGACTGGAAATCCACGAACCACCGCGTGTCGCCGGCGGGCAGAAAACTGTGCTGAAGCCCGGCATGGTGATCACCATCGAGCCTGGGGTATACTTCCCCGGCAAATGGGGAGTGCGGATCGAGGACATGGTGGCAGTCACCGAGGGTGGCTGTGAAGTGTTAACGCCGACGAGTAAAGAGTTTATAGCGGTATAGTCTTCCTGAAATCACAGCCGGGCAGGGTCGTAATAACTGAAGATCAGCCCGGCTTCTTCGCGCTCACGGCATTGCGGGCGCCCGTACTCGAATGAATCTAAAAGAGCTGAAAGAACTCATCGAGTTCCTCATCGAAAAAGATATTGCCGAGTTCGAACTCGAACGCGGCGATGTCAAAGTGCGGATCAAACGCGCCGGCGAGCAGACGGTCGTCCATCAGCACGGCGACCCACGCTTCTTCGCGGTGCCGGCGGCCCCGGCGCCCGCGACTGAACTGGGTGCGGCGCCTGCTATTCCCGCGCCAGCCGCTGCGCCGGCTGAGCCGAAGCCCGAGGAAGGGCTTCACACCGTAAAGTCGCCGATCGTGGGGACCTTTTACGAAGCGCCCTCACCGGGAGCTCCGCCCTTCGTCAAAGCCGGAGATTCGGTCGAAGTTGGCCAGGTGCTCTGCATCGTCGAGGCCATGAAGCTGCTCAACGAGATTGAATCGGATGTGGCCGGGGAGATCGTCAAGAAACTGGCCAGCAACGGGCAGCCGATCGAGTACGGCCAGGAATTGTTTGTGATCAGGCCGAAGAAATGATCTGGGATTTCCTGCTAGGGCGCGTCGAGCCGCGCCTTTTTGTATTTACGCAGCAATGAGCAATGAGCAATGAGCGATGAACGGCGAGCCAGTTCGTGGTTGCTCACCGCTCATCGCTCATAGCTCACAGCTTTTTCCCCATGTTCAAGAAAATTCTCATTGCGAATCGCGGAGAGATTGCCCTGCGCGTGATTTGCGCCTGCAAAGAGCTGGGCGTGCGCACGGTCGCTATTTACAGCGAGGCCGACCGCAACTCGCTGCCCGTGCGCTTTGCCGATGAAGCCATCTGCATCGGGCCGCCGCAACTGGCGCTGAGCTATCTCAATATTCCGGCGGTGATCAGCGCGGCGGAAATCGCCAACGTCGAAGCTGTGCATCCGGGATACGGGCTGCTGGCGGAGAACGCGAACTTTGCCGAAGTATGCGAGACCAGCGGCATCAAGTTCATCGGACCGCGGCCGGAAGTCACCCGGCTGATGGGCGAAAAGGAAAAAGCGCGTGCCGCCATGAAGCAAGCCGGTGTGCCGATTCTGCCGGGGTCAGATGGAATCATCGCCTCGGAGGGCGAAGCGATCGAGTGGGCGCGCCAAGTGGGTTTTCCGGTCATCGTGAAGGCCTCCGCCGGAGGCGGCGGACGCGGCATGCGCATCGTTCGCAATGAAGACGAGCTTCCCGGCCTCTTCAAAGCTGCCCAGGCCGAGGCCGCGGGCGCCTTCGGCAACGGCGATCTCTACATGGAGAAGTACGTCGAGCATCCCCGGCATATCGAATTTCAAGTGCTGGCCGACGAGCACGGCAACGTGGTCAGCCTGGGCGAGCGCGAGTGCTCGATTCAGCGGCGGCATCAGAAATTGCTTGAGGAGTCGCCGTCAACGCAGGTCACTCCCGAGCTGCGCGACCAGATCGGCGCAGTGCTGTGCAAGTCGCTCGCCAACATCGGATACACGAATGCGGGCACCATTGAATTCCTGATGGACCGCGACCGCAAGCTCCACTTCATCGAGATGAATACCCGCATTCAGGTCGAGCATCCGGTCACCGAGATGGTGACCGACGTCGATCTGGTGAAGAGCCAGATCCTGATCGCGGCGGGTGCCAAAATGAGCGAGGTGCTCATGGGGCCCATCGTTCACCGCGGGCACTCGATCGAATGCCGTATCAATGCCGAGCATCCGGAGAAGTTCACGCCGTCAGCAGGCAAGATAACGGCATTTCATCCGCCCGGTGGAACAGGCGTTCGGGTGGACACGGCGGCCTATGCCGAGGGCGTGATCCCGCCGTATTACGATTCGCTGATTGCCAAGCTGATCGTCCGCGCGAAAGACCGCAACGAAGCCATTTCCCGCATGTCGCGCGCGCTCGAGATGTTCATCGTCGAAGGCGTCTACACGACTATCCCGCTACACCGCAAGATTCTGGCCGATGAAGATTTCCGCGCAGGGAAGATTGACACCGGATTCATCGAGAGATTTCTAAAGAAGAACGGCCACACGTAGGGGCGGACGCATTCCTCCGCCTTGCGGAGCGGAGCGACGCGTCGTTGGAGCGTTTTCGTGCCTGCGTCCCTAGCGTCTGTGTATCCTCGGACGAATGCGTTCGGGGCTACGTGAATCGACTCTTGCCGATGATCATCCTGCCGCCTCTCTACGCGATAGTCGATGTGCCCGCCAACACGGGTACAGATTCTCCAATTGCGTTTGCTGCCGAACTGGCTGCAGCTGGATGCACCCTGATTCAATACCGCAACAAGTCCGCAAATGCGCGAATCATGCTGAAGCAGGCGCAGGAATTGCGCCGGCAGTCGCGGGCGGGGGCGCCCGCGCCACACTTGCGCCTGATCATGAACGACCGCGCCGACCTCTGCCTTGCCGCTGACTTCGATGGCGTGCACGTGGGCCAGGACGATCTATCCCCCGAGGCGGTGCGCAAGATTATCGGCTCCAGCCGCTGGCTGGGACTTTCCACCCACAATCCCGAGCAGCTTCGCGAGGCCGATCTGACTTCGGCAGACTATCTAGCCATCGGTCCCGTGTTTGCTACGTCCAGCAAAGAGCAGCCCGATCCCGTGGTCGGCCTCGAAGGAGTGCGCCGGGCGCGGGCTTTGACGCGGAAGCCACTAGTCGCGATCGGCGGAATCACCCGGGCGAATGCCAAGTCCGTCATTGACGCAGGCGCGGACTCCGTCGCGGTCATATCCGATCTGTTACGAGACCCGCGCAAATCAGCAGAGGAATTTTTCCGCATCTTGGGGTAAAGTCAGGTGACCTACGCAGTTCGGAGGGAGCCCTGAGTACACCCACAACCCAGCCGCCAACCGGCAGTGATTGGGACATCCACAGTCATCAAGATCAGGAACTGATCAAAGGCCTCGGCCTGACCAGCGCCACCATGCTGGTCATGGGATCGATGATCGGCTCCGGCATCTTTATTGTGTCGGCGGAAATCGGTCGCGAAGTCGACTCGCCCGCTCTGCTGATTGCCGCCTGGGCCGTGGCCGGATTCATGACCATCGTGGCCGCGCTCAGCTACGGCGAACTGGCCGCCATGATGCCTCGCGCCGGCGGGCAGTACGTTTATCTGCGCGAAGCGCTGGGGCCGCTCTGGGGATTCCTTTACGGCTGGACGCTCTTCCTCGTAATCCAGACCGGCACGATCGCCGCCGTGGGCGTGGCGTTCGGAAAATTTCTCGGCGTGTTCTTCCCGTCGATTTCTTCGACCCATTGGATTCTGCATCTGTGGAAGGTCCCACCCATTCCGCTCGGCCCCATGGTACTCGGCAACATGGACGTGGGCATCAACACCCAGAATTTCGTAGCTATTCTCCTGGTCATTTTCCTTTCCGTCGTCAACATCTTCGGCGTCAAAACCGGCGCACTGATTCAGAACGTATTCACAGCCGCGAAAGTGGCCGCATTGCTGGGACTCGCTTTGTTCGGCGTCGCTCTCGGCCGCAACGCGCAAGCTTTAGCCGCGAACTTCGGCGCGAATTTCTGGCACAACGCTGGATTGGGCGCCCAGCACGCAGTTCAGGTCGGGGTCGGCGGGCCGATCGTCATGGTCGGCACGCTGACGATTATCGCGATCGCACAGGTAGGCTCGCTATTTTCGGCCGACGCCTGGAATAACGTCACGTTCACCGCCGGGGAAGTGAAGAATCCCAGCCGCAACCTGCCGCTCTCGCTGGCGCTCGGCACAGGCGTGGTGATCGCGCTCTACATCGCATGCAATTTCATTTATCTGAGCGCGTTGCCGCTCGACGGAGTAGAGGGCGGCGCAACCATTCTGGCGCGTGGCATCAAGCACGCCGCCGAAGATCGCGTGGGCACGGCGGTCATGACGCAGATGTTTGGCTCGGCCGGCGGACTCCTGATGGCCGCGGCGATCATGATCTCCGGCTTTGGCTGCGCCAACGGGCTAATCCTCTCCGGCGCCCGCGTCTATTACGCCATGGCCAAAGACGGCCTGTTCTTCCGCAATGTCGCCAAGCTGAATCCGAAGTACAAGACGCCCGCCGTTTCCCTGATGGTGCAGATGGTCTGGACCTGCGTCCTTTGCATCTCCGGCAGCTACGGCCAACTCCTCGACTACATCATTTTTGCCGTGCTGGTGTTCTACATTTTGACCATCGTCGGGCTGTTCGTGCTGCGCCGCACGCATCCCAATGCGGAGAGGCCTTACCGCGCGGTGGGCTATCCGGTTTTGCCCGCAGTGTATATTGTGATGGCCTTGTTTATTGACGTCGTCTTATTGCGCTACAAGCCGCAATATACGTGGCCGGGACTGATTGTGGTGCTGTTGGGGATTCCAGTTTATTTTGCGTGGTCGCGGAGTGCCCGGCGCAATTCGGGCGGAGCTTCCGCTTAACTGCCAAGGAGAAACCAAACGGATGGCAAATCTGCTGGCAACCAAGCCGCTGAACCTGCTGATGGAAGAAGCCCGCGAGACGGGCGAGCATAGCCTTAAACGAACCTTGGGAGTTTTTCAGCTCACCGCACTGGGCGTGGGCGCGATCATCGGCGCCGGCATCTTTGTCATGGTGGGACTGGGCGCGCAATATGCCGGCCCGGGGCTCACTCTTTCGTTCGTTCTGTCCGGGCTGGGGTGTGCGTTTGCCGGCCTTTGCTATGCGGAATTCGCCGCGATGATTCCGCTGGCGGGCAGCGCCTACACTTACGCCTACGCCACGCTGGGAGAACTGCTGGCTTGGATCATCGGGTGGGACCTGACGCTCGAATACGCCATGGGCGCCAGCACCGTGTCTTCGGGATGGTCGAATCACTTCATCGAACTGCTGAATATCTTTCACATCAAGATGCCGCTTTGGCTGGCCTACGATCATTGGACCGCGCTGAAGACGGCCGAGAACATTATCGGGCGGCAGATGGCGCTGGCAGCGGATCCCGCCCTCGTGCCGGGCACGCAGACATTTCTCGATCGGCTGAGCGCCATTACGACCGCGCAGTCTCCCGAGCTATTGCAGCGGGCGCACGAGTTGCTGGGCGCACCGCACCTGTTTGGGATGGAAATCGGCTTCAATCTTCCGGCCTTCATTATTGCCTTGGTGATCACGGCAGTCCTGGTGGTTGGCATTAAAGAGAGCGCCCGATTCAATGCCACCATTGTGACCATTAAAGTCGGAGTTGTCCTGTTCGTGATCGCCCTGGGCGCGCGTTACATCAACCGCGCCAACTGGGGTATGGACTGGAGCACTTACGCTCCGCATGGTTTCGCAGGAATCGGAGCAGGTGCGGCCTACATATTTTTCGCCTACATCGGATTCGACGCAGTCTCCACGACTGCGCAAGAGGCCAAGAATCCGCAGCGCGATTTACCCATCGGCATGATCGCCTCACTGGCGATTTGTACCGTCTTATACATCGCCGTGGCCGGCGTGCTGACCGGCATGGTTCACTGGCAGCAGATCAACATCGAGGCGCCGGTGGCGCGCGCGTTCCTTGACCGTGGTCTTACCACTGCGTCGCATATCATCACCATAGGCGCTCTCGCGGGACTGACCAGCGTCATGCTGGTGATGTTGCTTGGTCAAACGCGAGTGCTTTACTCGATGGCGAACGACGGCTTGTTGCCGAAAAAGTTCTTCGCCGACGTTCATCCCAAATTCCGCACTCCTTGGAAAAACACAATTCTGGTGGGGCTGCTGGCGGCCATCGTGGGCAGCGTGACGCCGATCGATCAAATTGGACGCATGGTGAATATCGGTACGCTGCTTGCTTTCGTGATCGTGTCTCTTTCCGTGATGGTGTTGCGCTACACCAATCCCGACCAGCCGCGGCCGTTCCGCACTCCGTGGGTGCCATTGATCCCGATCCTGGGCGTCATCTCAAACGGATACATGATGGCCAAGCTCGGCATGTGGAACTGGATTCGTCTGGTTGTTTGGTTGGCAATTGGTCTGGTCGTGTACTTCACGTATAGCGTGAAGCATAGCCGGGTCCAGGCCCTGAATGCTGCCAAGTCATCGAAGAGATGATCGTGTACTTGGCTTTTCGGCCCTCCGCACATCGCGGAGGGCCGTTTTGTTCTAAGATCGGTCGTCGGTCGTCAGCCGTTGGCCGCCGGTGGTGACCCGAGGGCCGACGACCAAAGACCGACGACCCTGATGAAAGCCTTCCGCAATCTCCGGATCATCGGCGCCCTGCTGGCGCTCGTGATGGTCATCGGGACAGCGGGCTATCACTACATCGAGGGCTGGACGTGGTTCGACGGCTTCTACATGGTCGTCACCACGCTGACCACGATCGGATATCAGGAAGTGCACCCGCTCTCGCACGCCGGGCGCGTGTTCAACGTGTTCGTGATTCTGTCAGGCGTGTCGTTATTGCTGTTGGGTGTGGGGTCGTTGAGTCAGGCTTTGCTAGAATTCGAGCTGCAAAGCTTCTTTGGAAGGCGGCGCATGGAGCGCGACATCGGCCGGCTCGACAGCCATTACATTATCTGCGGCATGGGGCGGGTCGGACGAAGTGTGGCACGGGAACTGGCGCGCAAGCCCGCGCCCTTCGTCATCATCGAGAATGCCGAAGCCAAGCTGCAGCGCTTCACCAGCGAGAACTGGCTGGTGATGCACGCCGATGCCACGCAGGAGCAGACGCTGCGCGAGGCGCAGATCGAGCGGGCGCGAGGTCTGATCGCCGCTACCACCACCGATGCCACGAATCTCTACATCGTGCTGACCGCCCGCGGTCTGAATCCTCATTTGAAGATCATCGCGAGAGCGAGCGAGGATGGCGCGGAAAAGCATCTGCTCACCGCCGGAGCTGATTCGGTTGTTTCACCGTATTCGTTTGCCGGGCAACGGATCGCGCAGTCTCTGCTGCGTCCGCATGTGGTCAGTTTTCTCGACACCGCGACGACTCATCTCGGGATGGACCTTGAGATTGGCGAGATTCACATCGCGCCGGCATCCACCTTTGCCGGCAAAACTCTGGAAAGCTCGCGCATCCGGCAGGAGCGCGGAGTGATTGTGCTGGCCATCAAGCGGCGCGATGGCATGCGCTTCAATCCCGCGCCGGATGAGCGCATTGAGCCGGACGACTGTCTGATCGCCATGGGCGAGCCGGCGCAGTTGCGTGAACTCGAACAGACCGCTGCCTCTTCATAACGGAATCGCATGAAAATCGTCACGGCAGAAGAGATGCGCGCCATTGATCGTGCGACCAGCGAGCGCTTCGGCGTGCCTTCGCTCACCCTGATGGAGAACGCGGGCGCGGCGGTCGCCGATCATGTGCTCACGCATCACGGCGCGGTGCGGCGGGTCGTCGTTTTCTGCGGCAAGGGCAACAATGGCGGCGATGGTTTCGTCGCGGCGCGGAGGCTGCATCAGAAGGGAAAGACGGTTCAGGTCATCCTGCTGGCCGATCCGGCCGAACTGAAGGGCGACGCAGCCGTCATGTACGGAAAACTGCCGGTCGCCGCGACCGCCGTTCATTCCAGTGAAGAATTGAAAAGCGATCGCGTGCGGCTCTCGTTGCCCGCCGATTTATATCTCGACGCTATTCTTGGCACGGGATTCAAGCCGCCGGTCAGCGGCCTCTATGCCGACGCGATCGCAATTCTGAACGCCGCCCAGGCGCCGGTGATCGCGGTGGATATTCCTTCGGGCGCGGACGCCGATGCAATGTCGACCCAGAAAGGCATCATTGCGCGCGCCGATTCGATTGTGACGTTCACGGCTGCACGCCCGGCGCACGTCTTCAGTCTACTCACCGATGGGCCGACATACATCGCTGGTATCGGGTCCCCGCCGGAAGCCGTTGTCTCCTCTCTGCAACTCAACGTAATTACTGCCCACGACTTCGCACCGCTGATTGATGAGCGTCCGGCCGAATCGAATAAAGGCAACTACGGGCACGTGCTGGTGGTCGGAGGATCGTTGGGCAAGGCGGGTGCCGCGGCCATGGCTGGAATGTCCGGGTTGCGGGCTGGCGCGGGGCTGGTCACGGTGGCAACGCCGAAATCGGTGCTTTCGACCGTGGCTGGATTTCATCCGGAAGTGATGACGGAGCCACTGCCGGAGACTGCTGCGGGAACCATCGCGGCGAGCGCTGCAGAAAAGATCAGCGCGCTCGCAAAAGGGAAGAGCGTGCTCGCCATCGGGCCGGGTATTTCGCGTGCCCCGGAGACAGCTAGTCTCGTGCGCGATGTGGTAGCGAAAACCGAGATTCCAGTCGTTCTCGATGCCGACGGATTGAATGCCTTTGAGGGGCACACGGAGGAACTGAAGGGGAAAGACCGGTTGCTGGTGATCACGCCCCATCCCGGCGAAATGGCACGGCTGGCAGGAATTTCGATCGCCGAAGTGCAGAAGGATCGCTTGGGCGTGGCGCGTGCCTTCGCGCGCGAGCATGAACTCATCGTCGTGCTCAAGGGGCATCGCAGTCTGGTGGTGCAGTCCGACGGCGAGGCCTGGGCGAACACGACGGGCAACCCCGGAATGTCGACCGGAGGCACGGGCGACATTCTTACCGGCATGGTGGCCGCGATGCTTGCGCAAAATCAAAATGACACGTTGCTGGCGGTGATTGCCGCGGTGCATCTGCACGGCCTGGCCGGCGACGTGATGCGTGAGAGCGTCGGCGAACACTCTATGGTCGCGACCGACCTTCTGCGTGGGTTGCCAGAGGCTTTCTGGCGCGCCCAAAGAACCGCACGCGAAAAGTACGTGCGATGGGACGGCTAAAGCCCTGTCATCCTGAGCGGAGTACGGCCTGCGCGAAGCGCAGGCCGTATGGAGTCGAAGGATCCCTGTCAGTGATCCGTGCCGACGACTCGGCGAGGCGTTCGCTTGCAGAGCCGGACTGCAGCATCGAGAATGCCCTC
>Ga0075029_100000199_pt1 | contig 31692 bp, 36 predicted proteins | sample LitLauG_LLR_2013_FD_71391 | JGI IMG/M metagenome (GOLD analysis project Ga0075029, IMG submission 71391) | Freshwater sediment microbial communities from North America - Little Laurel Run_MetaG_LLR_2013 | ecosystem: Environmental > Aquatic > Freshwater > Creek > Sediment | place: USA... | reverse complement strand
CAAGAGCACGGTGGACACCTACACCGAGAAGACCGGCATCCTCGAAGGCCTGTCCTCGGTGGACGTGCGCGTCGCGCAGGTCAACGGGAACGAGGCCGCGTTCCGTGCGTCGGAGGATGACGCCTTCCTCGCCGCGATGGCGAACGAGGTCGAGCGGGCGTTCTTCTACGAGAGCACCGCCGTCAACCCGCAGAAGGTGCTGGGCCTCCAGCCCCGCCTGAACTCCACCACCTCGGCCTACGGGCATCAGATCATCAAGGCCGACCCGTCGCCTTCCGGCTCGGACCAGACCAGCATCTGGCTCGTCGGCTGGGGCGAGCGCAGCGTGTACGGCATCACGCCGCGCGGGCAGCCGACCGGGCTGGAGATGGAGGACAAGGGCGAGCAGCGCGACAAGGACACCACCTCGGGCAAGATCAAGTTCAAGTACGAGACCCTGTTCCGGTGGCGGTGTGGCCTCTGCGTGGAGGACTATCGCTTCGTGGTTCGCATCGCCAACATCGACACGTCGCAGTTGACGGTCGATGCGGCGAGCGGCGCGGACCTCATCCGGTCGATGATCAAGGCGTACTACCAGATCTTCGATCCGCGCGCCGTGCGGCTGGCGTGGTACTGCAACCGCACCGTCGCCAGCTACCTGCACCAGCAGGCGGCGAGCAAGACGTACAACTCGACGCTCTCCATCGAGCGCGCCCCGATGATCGGGTCGCCGGGCATCATGGGCCAGCCGCTTGTGACCGCGATGGGGTACCCGATCTACATCTCGGACGCCATCACCAACACGGAGGCCGTGGTCTCGTAAGAGACACGGACAAGCCCACATGGACATCTACGCAATCTTCATCGACCCCGCCGTCAACACCCTGACCGACGCGACGTACTTCGGCACCGGCGCTGCCAACACCTACCCCAGCCCCAGCAGCTACGACACGGCTGCAACGGGCGTCCCCGCCGCCGTAGGACCGGGCGGCACCATCGGCGGGCCGCTCCTGCACGACATCGGGCGCGGCATGCCGAAGCTGCGGTTCTTCAACCAGATCACGGTTGCGGTCACCTCGGCTGGCGCTGCGACCGTGGAGGTGGACTTCATCGACGCGGACGACGGAGCGCTCTCCGTCAACGTCACCACCCTGCTCCAGTCCCCCGCCATCGCCAAGGCGAATCTCGTCATCGGGTACCGCTACCGGCACGGCAGCGTCCCCGGCGTCACCGGACGACGGTACTGGGGCGCGCAGGTGGTGATCGGCACGGCGACCATCACCGCTGGCGCGCTGTACTCTGCCCTCGTTCTCGACGTGGACGACCACGCCGACCTGCTGGGCTGAAAGGACAACGACAATGGCTGACGAGCAGGAAGTGGTCAAGGACGAGAGGCCGATCTTCAGGGTGGCGCAGCAGCACTTCGCCAGCGGCCTGAAGGTCTACGAGAAGGGTGATGAGATCGTGTGGGAGGTGCCCCCGGAGTGGGACGCGAAGAAGAACGGGAGGCACTTCGCCAGCTACGGCCCCAGCGTGACGTTCGAGGCCGTCAACAAGCCCGCGCAGAAGATGCTGGACGCCCACAAGGCGCTCCTCATCGAGAAGAACAAGCCGAAGCCCAGCATCGCGGAGGAGATGCTGGCCGAGACCCGGCGCACCAACGACCTCAACCAGAAGCTCGTCGCGCAGAACCAGAAGATGCTGGAGATGCTGATGGATCTGGTGAAGAAGAAGTCGTAAGCCACCCGGAGGCCCGCCGACCTACATCGGCGGGCCTCCAGTTTCGGGAGGGGTCATGGGCATCGCTTCTGCTGAAGACATCTGCAACATGGCCTTGCTCTACGCGGGCATCAACAAGAGGCTCGGTTCGCTGACCACGGACACCACCTCTGAGGCGCAGGCTTGCAACACCATCTACGATCAGATGCGCCAGAACCTCTACACCGAGTTCCGCTGGTCCTTCACCATCGAGCGTGCCGCGCTGACCGTGCTCTCCGGGTCAACCTACGACGCGACCCACACCTACGCGCTGAACGACTACGCGCAGTTCGGCGACAACGTCTACCAGTCCCTGCAAGCCGCGAACCTGAACCACGAGCCTGACCTCGCGGCGTCCGCTGCGTGGTGGAAGCAGATCACACGGGACGGGTGGGCATACGTCTGCCCTGCGCCCGTTGACATGCTCGACCCCATCAACCTATGGGAGTCCCCCTCCACCAACGTCAACGACGTACCTCCGACTGACAGCGATGACGATGACGATCAGGTGGCTCTGGTCATTCGCGCCCCCACATCGGCAGAGCGCGAGCCCTTCGCGGTCGAGAACGCGAACGACGGCACGGACAGTGAGGTCATCCTGACAGATCTCGACGCGCCCGTGCTGCGGTACGTCAAGGACGTGTCCAACCCCGCCGAGATGCACCCCAAGTTCATCGAGACGTTCGCGTGGCACCTCGCCATGCGCCTCGCGTTCGGTCTTCGCAACGACACCGCCAAGGGCGAGTTCTGCGAGAAGATGGCGATGAAGACACTGGGTGAGGCCTTCGTGGTCAACATGCGCGGAGTGCAGGAAGACCCCGAGCCTGCCAGTGAGTTTGAGCTTGCGCGCAGGGGCGCTGTCTGATGGGACAGTCCGTCTCCATCAAGCAGTCCAAGTTCTCCAACGGGGAGATCGCTCCTGAGAATTGGGGCGACGTGAAGCAGCCGAAGTGGGACGCCTCGCTGCGCACCTGCAAGAACTGGCTCCCGATCCCCGCTGGGGCCAGCACCCGGCGACCCGGCTTCAAGTACATCGCCCTCACACGTAACAACGCAGCCGGGAAGTCTCGCTTGATCCCGTTCGTGTTCTCGGACGGTCAGACGTGGGTGCTGGAGTTCAGCAATCTGATCGTGCGCTTCTACCAGAACGGGGTGTACCTTGGGGTCGGAGGCTTGGGTAGCGGGGCTTATCGCGAGCTTCCTACAGTATTCACCGAGGCGATGCTGCCCTACATCAAGTTTTCGCAGATCGGCAACACCATCACGCTGACCTACGGCGGGCAGGTTGGGGGAGCCTTGGTTCCCCCGCAGGACTTGGTTCACACCTCGGGCGCGCTCTGGCCGTGGACCATCAGCGCGACCCCGCTGACGCTGCCGTTCGGGGCCGTCCTGTTCGGCGGGGCACCTCGTGACGCCATCGCTGCGTACAGCCCCACCGCCACCTACAGCAAGGGAGATCGTGCGTACTACGTCAACGCGGACAACACGCATACCGAGTGGGTGAGCATCCAAGACGTGAACAAAGGCAACCAACCTCCATCGCCCCCGGTGCTCAACGCCTCCAACACCGGCATTCAGGGGTCACTCTTCTGGATGCCTGCCGTGGACGACACGGCCAATCCGGCGCAGGTCTACAACTGGGCTTGCACCGCAGTTGTGCAGGATCCAAACGGCATCACGTTCGAGAGTGGCCTGAGCCTGTCGCTCCAGAAATCCACCGCGCTCTCCAGCGAGCGCCGCCAACCGCTGGATCTGAGTGCGTTGTCTCTCGTGTTGTGGGCTGGGTACACCCTTCTGTACTTCAAGATCTACCGTAGCACGGGAGGTACTTGGGGCCTCGTATCTAATGCCACCACGGCGCAGTTGGTGGTGTACCCCACCTACGCGGGTCTAATCTACTTCGACGACGGGCGTGCGCCAGACCTCACCATGCAACCCCCGGCAGGCACGGACCCCTTCTTGGTGAATGGGGTTGACAGCTACCCCAGCGTGGTCGGGTATCTGGACCAGCGCCGTGTGTTCGCTGCTTCGCTCATGGTACCTCACATGCTGCACTTCTCGCGGGTGGGAGATCTCTACAACTGGGACACCAAGTTCCTGCCCGGTGCGGACACCGACGCATTCGACGTGCTGCTCTCCTCCGAGGTCATGGAGCAGGTCCGCAGCATCGCCGCCATGAAGCGCGGCATCATCCTCACTGGGCAGGGGGAGTGGACCATCGCAGGGCTTACCGGAGGCCCGGTGGCGCGCAACAGCGTGGATCCCAAGCGGCAAAGCAAGTGGGGCTCCAACTGGCTCAATCCGATCATCATCGGCACGGGACTGCTGTTCAGCACAGCCAAGAGCAATCAGGTACGGGACTTCTACCCGCTTTACGGGCTCTACGCCGACATTTGGGACGGGCAAGATCTAACCGTCCTCGCCCGGCACCTCTTCGACAACTACCTCTTGTCAGCGTGGGCATTCCAGAGCGCGCCATACCCGGTGACGTGGGCCGTGCGCAACGACGGCGCGTTGCTCTCGCTGACCTACCAGCACGCCCCTCCCAGCTTCGGCCAGCAGCTTGCGGAGGGCATCTGCGCGTGGGCTCCCCACACCACCGGCCTCGGCTCCGACATCATCGAGGACGTGTGCGTGGTCCCCGAGCCCCCGGAGGACGCCGTCTATGTGATCGTGAAGCGCTTGGTGAATGGAGTCTACCAGCGGTCCATCGAGCGCATGAGCAGCCCGGTCTGCCCGGCATCGCCTTACCTGACGGGTGTGAAGGATGTGCGTTACGGGCTGTACCTAGACTGCGCCAGCCTGTATGACGGTCACAACGACAAGATCCACTTTGCTGGAATCAGCGCTGGTATGGACTCCGTGGCGCACCCCGGCTCGACCAATGTCGCGGACTTCGCCATCGGGAGTCAGATCACTATCTCGGTTGGCGGGGCGGGGCCATTCGTCGCCGCCGACGCTGACCCGGTGTATGGCAGCGTCTTCGTGTTCGACCCGGAGAACACGCTGGGGCTTGGGGCCTTCAAGGCGACCATCACCGGGTACACTTCTGCGACGGTTGTCACGGCGCAGCTTCTGACCGCTTGCACGGTGGCACAACTCTATGCGTGGGCCGCAGGGCATGGAGCCCAGCAGTCGGTGTGGGGCCTCGCCAAGAGCACCATCCAAGTCGCCCAGCTTGCGGGCTCCCCGATGGACTCCCTCGACGCCAACGGGGCGCGTGGGGTGCTGGCGCTGGTGGACGGGGACGTGGCGGTGCCGGTGCAGTGGGGCGGGGCTGGAGCCGCCACCCTCGACCTGCCTGTGGCGGGGCTTGTGATTGCTGCTGGTCTGTCGTACAACGCCGACATGGAGCAACTGGACGCCTTCCACCCCAGCGCCGAGATCCGTAACCGGTTCAAGAACGTCATGCGCCTTGGGTTTGAGTGCGCCTTCACCCGCGACCTGTGGGCGGGGCCGGATTTCACCCGCCTCACGCAGTGGGATCAGCGGCAGGTCGCGGACGCCTACGGGGTCATCCAGCCGCAGAGCGGTTACTTCGAGATCAACATCACCGGTGACGAGAACAAGCAGGGGCTCGTCGCCATCCGGCACTTCCAACCACTGCCCGCGACCATCACGGCGCTTCTCAGGGAGATGGACCTTGGCGGAACTTGATCTTAGCGCAGCGGGTGTCCGGCTCGTCCCGGCCAGCAAGCTCCACGCGCGAGAACTTGGTCGCGTCATGAGGGCCAAGGACCGTGAGGAGATTCTTGCCTCCGGGGGTTGGACGCGCCCCGAGGCGTGCATCCGGGCGAACATCAACCGGTCCGCCGAGGCATGGGCAGCCTATGCAGGGACAGATCTCCTGTGCGTATTCGGGGTGGTGCCCACATCCAATCAGGGCGTCGCGTATCAGGTCCCATGGCTGTTCGGCAGCCCGGCCATCGAGCGGCACGCGCTGACCTTCTGGCGGTGCAGCAAGCGGGTGGTCGAGCACTGGCGCGGGAAGTACCCGCTGCTGCTCCAGATGGTCCACGGGCAGTACACCGAGGCCCTGCATTGGATCGAGAGGCTTGGTTTCAAGCTGGAACCCCCGCAGAAGTGGGGCAAGCGCGGCGACCTGTTCTGCGCCGCCTCGCTGAAGACCGAGGAGGTGATTCTCCATGTGTGACGCCTCGATGGTCGCGCTGGGGGCGCGGGGTTTCGGAACGATCATGCAGGCCAACGCTGCCTTGCAGCGGGGCCAGTACACCAAGACCATCGACGGCATGAACGCCGAGAACGCCAACGCCGCAGCCGGGCAGGCGCTCCAGCGAGGGGCCTTTGAAGACCTCCGCGCCACCATGCACGGCGATGCTGTGCTGGCAGAGCAGCGGGTCATGGGGAGCGGGTCCGGCGCTGACGTGAACGTGGGCGGGGGCCAGCAGACCCAACGCGCGTCCGAGGCCGTGCTGGATGTGACACGCCGCGCGATCCAAGTGGACGCCGCGCTGACGGCCTACAGTCTCAAGACCCGGGCGCAGGGGTTCTACCAAGAGGGGGCTTACGCGGAGGCGCAGGCGAAGAACGAGTTCATCGGGACCTTTCTCGGGGGCATCGGCGGGGCAGCGACGGACATCAACCTGCCCCACGGTGGGGGATCTCAGCCCTTTGCGGACAACGGCGGCAGCGTCGCCGGGGAAGGGTATGACTCCTGATGGCTGGCACTCCCGAGCTTGAGGCCCCCGCTGCCGACATCCAGCAGCAGCAGGCCGCGCCCATCCCCACCCCGCCACCCGGCGCGTTCACCGGCGAGGTGGTGGGCAAGGTCATCAATCAGATCGCAACGGAGGAGTACCAGCGGTCGGTGGAGGCGATGGCGAATCAGGCGACCGCCGACTTCCAGAACTTCGCGCTCGACAAGCGGGTTGAGTACCTGAACAAGTACGGCGGGGATGCCATCGCGGCGTACCCGGAGACCATGCAGGCGCTGCGCGACAAGCAGCAGGAGATTCTCAACAACCTGACCAGCAGGCACGCCCGCCGCCTGACCTTCGACTCCACTGAGCGCGTGGCGCGGTTGGTGCAGGAGTCGGTGGACAGCCACTTCGTCCAGCAGAACAAGGTAGTCAAGTTTGGATCGTATCAGAAGGTGTTCCACGCGAACGTGAGGTTGGCGGCGGGGTTGGTGACGCAAGGAAAGCTGGACGACGCTTTCAAGATGGTGGACGATGCATACGATTTCGGTCTGAAGCAGTACCACGGGCTGGGGTTCTCTCTTGAAGATGCGCAGCGCATGGCAGAAGGTGATCGTGCCGCGATGGCGGTCGGCGTCGTGCAGGCTCTTTCCAAGATGGGGGCACAGTAATGCCGACGTACTCTCGCCCCGAGATGCCGGGGTTGGCACCTTCTGACGATCAATGGCAGGTCAAGGATACATCCGAGATGCCGGGGGATGTTCTTGCTAAGGCTCCCATCAGCGAGCAGCTTCAGGGTGCTCTGAAACGATTTGGGGATTACCTCGATCCCTCTACTCTTGCCGCCGCCAACAAAACCTTGAAGACCCTTCGTGTGAAGTCCATCGTGCAGGATATTTATGCGGGGGTACCTACGGTCAACGCGCTTGGGCAGAAGGACCCGCACGGCATTCCCGACCCTGTGATGCTCGCAGAACGCAAGCGGAAGTACGCTGACGACCCCGATTTTGATCTTATCGACGAGCGCGTCGGCAAGCGGCAGAAGGTGGACGAGGCGGCGATGAATGCCGTTGCTACGCAGATGGCGAACAAGGTGCAGGCACAGGCTGAAGATCAGACTGGGCCTCTTGGGCGGGGGTATTTTGATATGTCGCGGGTGGATCCCAATGACTATGAGATGCTTCGCCGCACTGCCCCCGGCTACCTGCGCACCTTCAACCGTGTGGCTGCGGACGTGCAGCGAAAGGATGCTGCGGGGCTTCAGAAGCAGTCGGAGACTCGCTTGATCGGAGACCTCACCGCTCTGGCTAATAAGGACCCTGCCAAGTTCGCAACCCTGACACCTACCACCATGTTCGACAGGCTGTCCAAGGTGGGGGACGACGGGGAGCCCTTGTACCACTTCACTGACCTGCGCCGAGTGCCTGAGATCTTGAAGCAGCTTCAGGGGCAGCACAAGCAGGACAACCTTTCGTGGATTGATGGGGCCGTCACCAAGCAGTTGACTGGCAACCCATTGAAGCTGGACCCCAAAGACGTTCGAGCCAGCCCCTACTACTCCTACCTCGTCAAGGCTGTTTCCGACGCTGTGAAGCGGGGTGAGTTGAAGGACCGAGATCCTGCAAAGCTCGACACCATCTTCAAGCAGGAGTTCCAAGATGTGCCCCATACCTACTTCCCGCACAAGCGGCAGATAGATCTCGACATCGAAAAGGCGAAGGACGACGTGAGTCAGCACGATGTTCGCGTCATCAACGGACACAGGTGGGATAACACCGCGAAGGGTTGGTTGGACTGATGTCTGAGATCTCTCGGCCACCTCCCTCCGAAGAGGAGCTTGCCAGCGCCAAGCCGTGGAGACCTCCCCCCACCAACGCGGAGCTTTCTTCTGCGTCTGAACCAGAAGAACCAGAGCCGCAGAGACCCTTCGCTCTCCTCACTGGCCCTGCCAGCCGCCCAGCCAGCGAGGAAGATCCTATTGGGGACGTGATTCATGCTTCGCTCGTAGCTAAGAGCGTGGCCCAGCCAAAGACTTCCCACGAGGAGTTCTTCGACGTGCTGGCAAGCCACCCGGTGCTGCATAGCTATGCAGGCGAAGATCCTAGGAACGCCGCTGCTGTCGAACCGGAAGCGCAGAACCTAGGATTCGTCGAGCGCTGGATCACTGGTAGGCCGTTGGTGGGGGGCAGCACGCGGTTCGACTGGCGAGGCGGGCACCCCGAGGTGCAGACGTACCCCACCGTGCTCAACTCGCTCACTTCACGGGTCCTCCTCAACATGCGGGCCGCTTGGGAGGGCTTGAAGGTCATCGGCATGGAGCGGCTTATTGCTGCGCAGGAGGCTGGTCCCAGCGAGTTCGACAAGGAGCAGGGCGCTTCGTTCGAGCCTCCAACGGCGCAGGACAAGCTGGGCCTTGAGCAGGCCAAGCAGCGGATGGCTTACTACAAAGATCTCGCTGAATCCCCGCAGACCCCTGCTGAGGCCCAAAGCTGGCAGATCCCGCAGAAGGCTCTGCGCTTTGGCGTGGAGGCCGCGCCTCTCCTCGTTCCCTACGCCGGGCCGGTGTACTTCACGCTTCAGACCATCGGAGACTTGCGCGCTCAAGGAGCGGACGCCTTCCACGCCACCACGGGCGGCTTGGTCGCGGGCACGGCAGCTCACTTCATGGGGGAGGCGCTACAAAACACCCTACTCCCTTTCGAGGCCATCAAGAACATCCCCAAGGCTGTCGCAGCCGGGGCGGGTAAGATCGCGTTGAAGCCCGCTTACGCCAAGGCGCTGCTCGACTATGGGCAGGACGTGGCGACCGCTCACCTCGCCAACACCGCCATGATGTGGGCTCAGCTTTCCGCGCTGCGTTACAGCAAGGCGGCTCAGGAGGGGCGCGAGGTGGACCCCTCAGAGCTTGCACAGGACGGGCTTCAGGCAGAGAAGGCGTCCTTGGAGATGCTGCCCTACCTCGGGGCGTTCCAGTCCATCGGGCTTGCCGGAAAGCTGTGGGAGGCACACGCCAACGGGCTGTACCACGACATGTTGACGGGACCCCTTCAAAGCACCAAGCTCTCCACCCAAGAACTGCGTGACCTCACGCAGAAGATGTCGGACAACGAGCGAATGATCCGTCAGTTGAACATAGCGCGTGGAGCGATTCAGGAATCTGGTGGTTCGCTAGAACCAATCGACGCCGCCATCGCCGGGGTCCAGACACAGAACAAGGTGTGGATCAATACAGAGCGTTTCAAGCAGGTCATGCAGAAGGCGGGGCAGGACCCCCACGAGGTCGCTGCCCACCTTACCGGCAGAGATGGCGCGCTGCGAGATGCCGAGGCGCTGGGCGGATCGTTGGAGATGCCCCTCCCCAACTATCTCGCGGACCTGAAGGATTACCACAGTGATCTGCGCGACGGGGTGGCCTTCCGCCAGTACGGCGCTACTCTGGCCCCCAACAAAGGAAAGTGGATTGAGAAAGACCTCGCGGAAGCCCTTTACAATGAGCAAGAGGGCCTGCCCAACGCGAAGGGTGAGATGATCAGTGCCCCTCCGGTGTGGCTTCTTACGCCCGAGCAACGGCAGGTGTTCGAGACACGCGCTACACCACCCGACACCGCCAGTAAGGGGCCTGCTCAGGGTGGGGATACCCCCAACCAGCGGATCGGTATTCCCCCCACCGACAAGGTGGACTTCTCCCGGCTGCCTACTGCGGTGGTCAAGGCCCCCGCCCTGAAGGCCCTTCGCATGCACGCGGAGGAAGTGGTTCGTGGGATGTCTGTGGGGGAGATCGAGTCTGGGGGTAACAAGTTCCTTGAAGCAGCCAAGCAGGCTGCGCAGAAGGTCATCCAGCTTCACCAGCGAGCGGTCAACGCGCTGGGTCGCGCAGAGCAGGTCGCCCAGCAGGGTCTCGACACGGCGCTGGAGGGCATCCGCAAGACCAACCAAGGCATCAAGGCTGGCACCAAGGAAGCCGACGCCGCTCTGAGGTCTGCCTTCGCCTCTGCCGAAGAGAGGGTGCGCGCGGAGTGGGAGCGAGGGCACGTCGTCAACCGGCTTCAGTACCTCAAGCAAGTCTACGGTACGCTGCCCAAAGGGGCCAAGGGCTACGCTGAAGCACGCAGCGCCATCAAAGAGCAGATCACAGCGGAGCGGGACAGGTTGCAGGAGGTCGCCAACAAGCAGAAGGACCCTGTGGTCAGCGCGGCGACCGGGCTCTACAACGTCCCGCAGCCGCCCGCCCCCGGGGGTCTTCCGCCGTCAGAGCGGAACCTTGCCTACGAGGACGCCCGGAGCATCGCAGCCGCCCACGCCAAGGATGCCAGTCGGCATCTTCAGATCTCAAAGAGGCTCATGACGCAGCGCAAGCTGCAAGCCGAGAACGCCTTTGAGGGCGCGCAGGACAAGTCCGTGCGTGCCACCGAGCACACCGTCAAGGCCGGGGAGGCGCTGACCGAGGCGCAGGGCTGGATGGACAAGCGCGACCTCGCCTACGCCGTCCAGCGTGAGGTGGAGCAGCAGCGCGCCGCCATCGCAAAGAACAGGGCGTACCTGACATCGGCTGCCAGCGAGGCCGCTCGCTTGCAGGCGTACCGCAGCAAGCCTTCCCATCCTGAGATTGGCTGGGGCCACGACCTGATCCTACAGTCCATTGGACTGACTGAACCCAAATCCCCGGTGTCCGACTTCAGCACCGTCGTCCAGCGCCTCATCGACAAGGGGGTCAAGCTGGAGTTCGATGCCGACAAGATCTCTGAACTCGTACAGGGAAAGAAGGAGATCGCGGACCTGAAGCCAGACGAGTTGACCAACGTCGTGCGCGCGATGAAGCAACTCGCCCACATCGGACAGGAGTTCTCGCAGACGTACATCGAGGGGGCGATGCGTGATCGAGGCAGCGTCATCGCTGGCGACATCGGCCCCTCGGTCGCCAAGGGGGCACCCCCACCCAAAGGGGGTTGGGGTGCCGCGTTGCGCGAACTGCTGGGCTCCGAGAAGCGAGAGGCGCAGTCGTCCAACTTCCACACCTTGCTCAACCCGCTTGGGAAGTGGGGACGCGAGCAGGCCCTGCGCTGGCTGACCGTGCGCCGTAATGAAGATCTTCAGTTGGTCAAGGTCAACGACCTGTTCAGCTTGTCCAAGGACACCATCAAGCTTGGAGACCAAGACGTTCCCCACCCGCAGTGGATGCCTGACGACGCGCGCAAGATCTACGGAGACGCTCTGAAGCGCCGCGACGTGTGGAGCACGGCGATGCTGGCGGGATCCGAGGAGGGGCTTGGAGCGCTGACCCGAAGTTGGCGCGCCACCCCTGAGCAGATTCATGCGTGGTTGAACGAGGTTCTTGACCGGCCCGAGGACTGGAACATCGTCAAGGCGCACTGGCAGGAGTCGAAGAACTTCGGAGATCTGGAAGCGGCTGCGGACTCCAACCGCGCAGGCACCCCGATGGAGATGAAGGTCCCCCGCAAGTACGTGACTCCCTTCGGTGAGGTTGAGGGCGGCTACGCCCCCGTTCGCTGGTACGACAAGGGGCAGGCCCTCCCCGCCGCCGAGGCGCTGGCCGATCCCAAGCGGGGGGTGTATGCCTTCACCGACGTGGCTCACGGTTTCACCAAGACCCAGCAGGAGGGCGTCACCGGCATTATCGATCCTAGCTTCGACCGGTTGAAGGCGCACTACGTTGCCCTGACGCGGGACATCTCGCGTGGAGATTTCGTGCGAGACCAAGCTCGCATGCTGAACGATCCTAGGTTTCGTTCGACGGTGGGCGACAAACTGGGCGCTGACTACCTCAAGGCGCTGGACGCTTGGCACAACACCCTCGCCAGCGGCATGCTCCAGAACGTCACCCCCCGATGGTTCCAAGACTCCCTGCTCGCCAAGGCGCGGGGCGTTGCGGCACGTGCGGTGTTCCAGTTCAACGTCAAGGTGCTGGGAGGTCTCGGCTCGCATCTTCCGTGGGCCAAGAGCGCGCTTGGGGATATGATCGACATCAGCGCTGGAATGGGCAAGGCGCTGGACCCGGAGGCTCGCCGGTTCGCAATGGATAACTCGCGGGTGGTCCCGTACCGCAGTGACCGGGTGTACCAGAAGCTAAATGAGTCTGAGGCCGCGATCTTACGTGACGAGCCAAATCGGTTTGAGCGCGCGCTCCGCAAACCCAATCAGGCCATGTGGCATGGGGCTGATATGACCCTCACGCAGATCGTATGGCATGGTCTGCATGAGGTCGCCCTGCGGAAGGGCATGCTGCCGAAGGAAGCCCTCGACCACGCCGACCTGTGGACGGACAGGCTGATGCCCGCCATCGACATCTACGGCAAGTCCCTGCGTGCAACAGATCCTGTTCTTGGCACGTTCTTCCTCGTCAAGAACTTTGAGAGCACGGTGTGGAACGTCAAGGCGATGCGGGAGTGGGACTCGCGCGCCGGACTCGACCAGACCGCCGGGGGCTCGCCCAACCTCTACGCTTGGAAGCTGGGCATGGCCGGGGCGCTGGGGCTCGGGCACGCCGTCTTTTACGGCCACGGGCGCAACGAGTGGGAGCAGAAGCACGGGGCGGTTGGTTGGGGTGCCTTTGCCGGGCGCTCCTTGCTGGGCGGGCTGTCATACGGTAACTTGTTCACCCACATGGCCGCGCAGAACCTCGGACAACTTTACTCTGGCAGGCTCTCGGACGTGAGCATGTTCGACACTCCTGAGCACGAGCAGATCTCTCAATTCACGCGAGACCTTGGCAAGGTCGTCCGCGCTGCCGAGGGCCGTGGCCAGATGACACCCGCTCTCTTCGCCGGGATGCGCGCCGCTACGCGCCTGCTGGGTGGACCAACCTCGGTGGTAAAAATGGTGGACGGGATGGTCAAGGTCGTGCGCTACAGCACGGGAGACAACACCTTCAACTCCCCCGCCCCCGTCACTCCCATCGGAGCATTCGGAAAGATCTATTTCGGTGACGTTGACAAGTGGGAGTCCAACCTCGCCAGTGAGTTTGACAGTCTCTGGAGGCACTGACATGCTGCTCGCAACCCTGCTCGCCACCATCCTCTCGCAGAACCCCCCGCCCCCGACGTCCTACGCCTGCGACGGCGTGACGGCGGCGTACGTCGTCAACTTCCCCTACGCCGCCTACACAGATCTGGTAGTGACGAGCACCACGGCGGGCAACTTCGTCACCACGCTGGTATACACCACTGATTACACGATCAGCGCCACCAGCACGACCACCTCTGCCACGCTGACCCTTCAGGCCCCCGCAAGCTCCTGCCCCAGCGGCAACACCCTCAAGATCAACAGGTCAACCCCGCGCACCCAGCCGACGAACTTCGCCGCGCAGACTACCTACAGCCCGTCGCTGCACACCAAGGTCGCTGACCGGCTGGAGATGCAGATCCAAGAACTTTCGAGCTTGGTCCTCGGGTCTACTATTTCATTTGGCCCCGGCCAGTTGTTCGCCAACTCCCCCCTCATCGGTGACGGCTCCAGTGCGAATCATCTTCGGTGGGACTTCACGGTCGGCAACACGTGGACGGCGACGCAGGCCTTCAACCCCGGTGCAGGCGTCGCCGTAGCAGCCGTAGGAGGGCCCAACAGCGCCGGAGGCACGTTCGTGGGCTCCGGGATCGGTGTGGGGGCGCAGGTACAAGGAGGTGCCTCCGGCAACTCGTCAGGGCTCTTAGCCTACGGAGGGGGCCCGAACGGCGTGGGCGTCACCGGGATTGGGACGGGTGGTGGGAACGGGGCCGTGTTCACGGGAGGGTCCTTGGGAGGAGACGGATTCAGCGCAACCGGGGCGTCGGTAACGTCTGGGGCAGGATCGGCTGGTGGCATTGTGACCGGGGGCAACGGGTCGGGCACGTACCAGAATGGCGACGGCCTCGACGTGGCGAGCGGGTCGGGCGGCATAGGTACGATCACAGGTTACGTGCTGAACCTCGTCCAGAGCAACACCATCCGCGCCACGATAGGACAAACGGTGCTGGCCGCAGACCCCTCGATTCTGGTGGACGGCGACACTTGGTTCTCGGGGACCGGCCAGAACAGGCGAGGCCTCGCAAACCTCAACAGCACCAAGATGATCTACGTGGGGAACCCTGCGCTCTACGCTTACAGCACCGCTGGGCAGACCATTGCGACCTCGACGCTGACGACCGTCGTCTATGGTACCGTGGTCACCAACACCTCAACTACGGAGTGCGCGGGATCTACAAACTGCTACAACTCCGCGACGGGCGTATACACCGTGCCCCCCAACAAAGGGGGCACCTACCTGATCGTGTGCTCGGTAGCGTGGGCGGCGGGGTTCACGGCTACGACCGTCAGTCTGTCGGTCAGCCGCAATGCCACCACAGGGTCTGCGGGGGACTTCACGGCGGCGACGGTCAACCCGACAGCCACCTCAACCCTCGTGGTGACCGGCATGGGTGCTTATTCTGCCGGGGACACGCTCCAGTGCCAAGTTACCCAGAACCAAGGCGGCAACGAGTCTTTGTCCACGGCAGTCAGTTCAAACTACATCAGCATCAAGCGTCTTTCCGACTAGGAGCCTATGGTGCCCGACGACGAAATCAGCCGCCACGAAATGGATCGTCTTTACGACGAGCTTGCGTCCATCAAGTCAACCGTAGATTCGATCAGTAAAACTTTGACTTCCGACTACCAAGCACGCATGGCAGCCATCGAACAGTGGAAGGAGGGCCACGAAGGCTGGTCGCTGCGCGAAGTTTCCCGGCTCGACGGGCAGCATCGGGAGATGCACGACGACGTGTTTGGAGAGCGTGGGCTGAGTGGAAGGGTCAGGAAGTCTGAGCATACACTGGTCAACCACGGTGTCGTCATAGGGCTCATCGGTGCGCTGGGCCTCATCGTGGGGAGTGCGCTCGTCAGTCACCTGAGTAACGAACTTCTGAAAGACCAACCTGCGGCTCACGCCGCGCAGCACCAAGGAGAAGCCCGATGAAGCGCCTGCTGATGCTCTGCCTGCTGCTCGCATCGCCTGTGTTCGCCGCGACCAACTACACCTGCAACGATCCTACCAGCGGATGCAACGCGGCGCTGGTGACGACCAACGACACGCTCACCCTGAGCATCCTCGGGACCAAGTGGGCTACGGTGAAGTTCCACGCCGACACCGCAGGGACTACCACGATCACCGCGCAGTACTACAAGGACAGCGGCCTCATCGTCAACGCCCGTCCCAGCGCGTACTGCACGCGGCTCTCGACGGCGAGCAGCAACCCCCTCGTGCAAGCGATTTCCAGTACTACGCTGACCACCGGGGACTGGTGGGAGTGCCCGCTGGCGGGCGACACCACGCAGTTCCAGTTGCTCGCTGCTGCGGGTGGGACCGCGACCACGATCTCCGTCGCAGGCGGCGTCCCCTACGCCCCCGGCGTGCCGGTCTACGCCGTGCTGTGGGACGTAACCCCACCATCGGGGTCCAGTAACAACACCGGGACGTTGGAGGGCTCGGGCTGGAGTGCGCTATCGTGGGACATCGTGGTCACCGGGGCGTCTACCGGCACAGCCGCTGTGCAGGAAGTCGATGACGCCGGGTCCGCCATCACCATCGCCACGCTCCCCGGCCTCGGCGTCGGGACCTTCGCGGGCGGGCTGGGTACGGGGGTCTCGATGGGCACCGGCATCACCCCGATCACGGGACTGACGCAGGTCCCCCTTCCCCGCCGATTCGGGTTCGCGCTGGCCGGGGCGGCGAGCTCCGTCATCCGCCTGCGCGTCGTGGTCCGCCGCTAGCATGCGCCTGCGGAAATCAGACGCGGTAGGCGGCAGTGTGGCCTCGGCGGGGCCTTTTTCTACCGCATATCGACCGTGGCGAATGTGGAACAAGGCCGCGTGGGACGCGGCGGCGCTTGTCGGTTTCAACGTAGCTAATCCTGCGGCTGGCGGCGCTGGCGCGTTTGGAAATTTCACGGGGACTGATCGGTCGTATGTGCTCTGTACGCCGCAGGCAATCAACAATGGCAGTGAGTACTACTCTACCGCCGTCGCATGGACATACGGTATCGCACTACCGAAAATCTGCGCGCGTATCCAGCCTCGAAGTTTCAGCGTCGGCACTACGGGTATCTGCTACGGCTTGGATCTGGTAAACGCTTTCACAACCGGTCACAACGCGGTTGCAGGCGGCGGGTACGTCCCAACTCTCGGTGGAACGAATGCGGATGCAGGACGCTTCTTCTCGATTGCCGCCGACACAAGGGCCAGCGCCAACTGGATTTTCGGATGCGGAGACGGTACGACAGCCAACTGGATCGACTCTGGTGTTGCCGTCACCACCGGGCAGGACTACATCCTCACGATCGACCTGTTTGCCACCAATGGCGCGTCCGTCACGTTTTCGATCTTGAATGTGGCTACGGGTGTCACTACGGTGAAGACGCTCAGCACGCACATGCCGGGAACAAATATTCAATTAGAGCCCTTCATTTACGCCATCTCCTACGGGGTTACCCCGGGGACGGGCGCTGCCTACGAGTACGTCTACATGGAGCACAACGGAGGGTAGCATGGACGCGCAGAAGATGATCGCAGAACTGGAGCGGGACGAGGGCATGCGCCTCAAACCCTACCCCGACAGCATGGGCGTCCTCACTATCGGGGTGGGCCGCAACCTGCGCGACGTGGGCATTACCAAGGGCGAGGCGTACCAGATGCTGCACAACGACATCGATCGTGTGACGCAGGAACTCGATGAGCATCTGCCGTGGTGGTCCACCCTCTCAGAGGTCCGGCAGCGGGTGCTCGTCAACATGTGCTTCAATCTCGGCTACGCGCGTCTGCTGGGGTTCAGGTCTGCGCTCGCGGCCATGCAGATCGGAGACTGGGAGGGTGCGGCGAGCGGCATGATGGCGTCGCAGTGGGCGAACCAAGTAGGGCCGCGAGCCGTCCGGTTGGCGGCGATGATGCGAACAGGACAGGAGGCATGACATGGTGAAACTGGCGAAGCACCTGTGGGATCAGCTCATCAACGACGAGGAGGCGGCGAAGCACTGGCTGACCGGCCTGAAGACGGCGGCGCTGGCCCTCGCCGTTCAGGTCGGCGTGGCGACGGCTGGTGACGTTGCCAAGGCCCTCGCGTGGGGCAAGGCGCAGTGGTTCGCGGTTGCCGTCACCACCCTGATCGCTGCTGGCGCGAAGGTCGCGGACCCGGTGGTCAAGTGACCCGGCTGTTCCTCATCGGGCTCGTCCTGCTCTCGTTCTGCTGCGCGTCCAGCAGGAGCGCGGAGTCGCAGACCGACGCCACCAAGGTCCGCGACACGGACGTGGTGAGGACGGTCCAGACCGGCCCCGAGACCGTCACCACCACCATCGACACTTACCTGCCTCCCCTCTGCAAGGAGGGCGATGTCCTCTGGCCGGACGGGACCGGAGGCTTCTACTGCGGGTCAGCGCCCGCCAAAGAACCTGTGCACCAGTCGCCACAGGCAGAAGGCTCCGATGCCCCAGACCACAAAGAGGGCGGCGCAAATAAGCCCGTACACGAAAAACTTGTTCAGAGTCAGAAACCCGTCGAGCACGGTCTTCTCCTCTCCCACGAGGTGATAGTAGATCAGAAGGGCCCCGTCGTCAGCACGACGGAGGCCAAGGGGCAGACCCAGACCAAGGCGGACACCAAGACCGAGACCAGCAAGTCCACGCGCTGGGGGCCGGGCCCGCTGGGGTGGGCCCTCATCGCGCTGGCCGTGCTGGCTGCGGGGTTCGCGGTGGTCCGGTTCAAGCTCTGGACCCTCATCCTGCCCTGAACGTCGCTGGGAAGGCCGTTTCCGGCCCTATAAACGGCTTTCCTACGCTGCTTCCTACCCCGCACTCGTCGGTTCACTTGACGCGGTGCGTCGTCACCAGCTTCTCCGAGACCTCGACCGTCTGCCCGCCAGAGCCCTCCATATCGTCCAGCAGCTTGCGCAGCAGGTCGCGCACGTCGGTCGAGTAGGCGACCCCAAGCAAGACTTCCGCCAGCTTCCTCGCCATCTCCCCGGCACCCTCCGCCCGCTGGATGTTCCGGTTGTCGGGCCGGTTGGTGGCCTGAAAGACGTTCCACTGGTCCGCCAGTTTGTTGTAGATCTGCTGGAGGTGAGCATGCTTCTGCTGGAGGGCGGCAAGCTCGCGTTCGAGCCTGAAGACTTGCTCCCGCAGGGTATCGGAGTCGGTGTTGGCCCGCCGCACCAAGTCCATGATCTGCCTGTCGTTCATAGCTCCCTCGGCTTCTGCATGAGGACGAACATCCGGCACGCCATCCCGCGCTTCAGGTGCTCCCAACCCAGCACGTTCACCTCATCCTCCACCAGCCCGTTGAACACCCGGCGCTGGAGAGAAGCCCTCATCCGGGCCTGAAACAAAGGGCTGTCTGCTACGAGGTCGGTTTCCGCGTCCCACATTGCATCGACGAGCATGGTGGTGATCCAGCGCCGGGTCCAGCGGTCCAGCGCCGCCCTCCTCTCCACGAAGTCGTCCAGCATCATCAGATCGAGAAGCTCTTGCGCACAGGCGGGGGTCACTTGAACACCTTGTTGAGGACGACCCACGCATCCGCCAGCCGCTTCGCCGCCACCGGGCGCTCAGGAGTGACCCCCGCAGCAGCCAGTGCCGCCTGCGCAGACAGGTACTCCTGCGCCGCCAGCGCCAGCGTGTAACTTGGGTACGGCTTGTCAGGTACCCGACCACTTCGGTCCTCCCACCAGAGCGGCAGCAGACAGCGCCCACACTTCGGCGGATTAGAAGTTTTGATCTCTACGAGGTCCCGCGCGAAATCCGCGAGGCAGTGGGGGCAGAGCCTTGGCGTCAAGCCGGTCACAGGTAGCTCTCCTTTAGCGCGGCCAGCAGATCGCGCTGCGTCTTGTCCTTCTTCTGGAGCATCTTCAACACCACCTCGTCGATGGTGTCCTTGGCGATGATGTGGTGAACGATGACCTTCTCCTTCTGCCCCTGCCGCCACACCCGGCGGATGAACTGCTCGTACACTTCCAGATCCCAGGTCAGCGAGTGCCAGATGACAGCGGCCTTGGTCGCCTGCAAGTTGAGCCCGTGGGCGACGGACTGCGGCTGCGCCAGCAGGACCGGGACCTCGCCCCGGTTCCACGCCTGCTCGACGGCCCTGAACCTCGCGGGCGTTACCCCGCCGCCGACGTGCGGCGCATCGGGGAACCTCTTCTTCAGGCGCTCCAACTCGTGGTGGAACTCGTAGGCGACGATGCACGGCGTGCCCTGAAGCTCCTCCACGATCTCCTCCACCGCGTCCAGCTTCACCTCGTGGAGGCCGTAGCTGGACCGGTCGCCAGCGGCGATGTACTTCCCGCCCGGCTTGTACCGCGCGTCGTGGGCGACGGCCCCGTACATGCCGCCGTTGGCGATCTGACGGCACTTGCCGCTGACCGCTGCGGCGCTCGCAGCCGTGACTGCCTCGCCCTCCAGTTCGACGATCATGGCCTCCTCCATGCGCTTGTACACCCGCATTGCCGCCTCTGGCAGTTCGACCGGGTGAACCAGTGGCTCCCCGAAGCCGCAGGCCCCTATCAGGGGTGGAAGGTCCAGATAGTCCCGGGCGTCCATCCTGAGCACCAGCGGGGCCAACTTCTCGTAGATGCGCTTCTCCGCGTCCGGCTTGGGGGTGTACTTGAACCCGGTGAAGTCCTTGTCGAAGTACGCCGTCCGGTACCACGTGATGAACCGGCCCAGCGTGTTGCCGAGGTCCAGCAGGTAGATCTGACCGAACAGGTCCAGCAGACCGTTGGGGGCGGGGCTCCCCGTCAGGATGTACCGCCTCCCGAACTTCTCCAGATGGGGCTTGATGAACCGGAACCGATCTGTGTCGGTGTGCTTGAAGCGCGTGCTCTCGTCCACGCAGAGGATGTCCCAGTACTCCTCCGGGTTCTCCACGGTGGCGAACAGCCACTTCAGGCCCTCGGGGTTGATGACGTGAACGTCCACGTCGGGGTCGTTGAGGGTGGCCGACTTCATCGGGCCGTGCAGGACGCCTGCTTTGAGGTCGCGCACCTCGTCCCACTTGGCGACCTCGGCGGGCCACGTCAGGTACATGGGGCGCAGGGGTGTGATGACCAGCATCTTGCGGGCCATGCCCCGGGCCTTGAGCAGCTTGAAGGCCTCCAGCATGATGATCGTTTTCCCTAAACCCGGGTCCAGCAGCAGGCCCGCGCAGGCCTGCCCCATGACGAAGGCGAGGGCCCGCCTCTGGTACGCGTGCAGGTGCAGCTTCACAAACGCTCCGTGGAAACTACTTCATTACCCCATCTAAACCAACCTCTACGAACCTTGCGAGCGAAAAGCTCTATGTAAGGACCGGGGCTCTTTTCAACTGCTAGATCAAAAAACAGTTGTGGTTTTTCGCTATGGCTCAGCCGTGGGTGCCAATAAACGGTCGGTCGAGGAGGCCCTTTCTTGGGTAGAGTTCCTCGTTGACAGAATACTATGTGTTCGGAAGCTCCTCGAAAGTGGTGCCCCGTCTTCATGGACGGCCACGTGCCGTCTTTCTTTTCCTTGACCCATGTCAAGATCGTTTTAGGGACGAACCCCCAACGACGCGCAACTTGATGTGCTTCCTCCATAAAAGCGTTAGTGGTCCACAAATAGAGATGTGCGTCAAAAGCGGAAATGCGCCCAACGTCCAAATTGGCGATCTGCTCCACAGTAAGTACGCCGTAGTGCTGTTTTACGCCAACTTGCACATAGTCTTTCATTGCTCGCAAAGCACCCACCGTTCCTTTTCCACCTCTGCCGACTAAAGCGGCCGAAGTCTCATAAGGCCACGGAGGATCTGCTACAATGCACCCATACCGTCTCATGCGCACTCCTTGTCTATGATCCTTTTTCCTTGTACGATGTCGTCCACCACGTAGTACCTGAACCCCTGCTCCTCGATCTCCTTCCTGACCTGCGCTTGCAGCGCCGTGAGCACCCCGCCCGGCCGCTTGAACTCGATGAACCACGCGCGCCGGTCGCGCAGCATCAGCCAGTCCGGCCACCCGGACGAGATGAAGTACCTCCCGACCTCGAACTTCTTGCACAAGGCATTGTACTTCTCGCGGGCGTACCTGACCACCGCGTCTTGGATCTTGCCCTCGGGTCCCCTGCTCATACAGCACCCCACCAGAGAAAGGCGCAGACGCACGCTGCCGCCCGGTGCTCCTGTTCCATCCTCAAACCCAAAGCGAACTCAACACCGCGCCAGAACTCCATCTCACGCAGCAGCGCGAGGGCTGCTTCACTCAAAATCGGCATGGCCCACCCTTGTCCTTGGCGAAGGGGCACCACCGGCAGTAGATGCCCGGCCTCGGGGCGAAGATCGTGTCCTCCAGCATCGGCTTCACCTTCTTCTCCCAGTCCTTCTGAGCACCCGCAAGCTCCGACCTCTTGAGCACCGGCAGGCTCTTGAACGGCTCCGCGAGCTTGGGCGGGGCGTCGAGGAACACCATGCGGGCCGTCGCCTCGGGCTGCGGGTAGGCCGACAGGACTGCGATCTGGTACGCCCGCATGCTGTCATGGTACTCGGGGCGCTCCCTGATTTCGCCCTTGCTCTTGTCGATGTTCCCCGACTTCCAGTCGATGACGTGCGCCGCCTTGGGCGTCAGGTGCAGCACGTCCAGCTTCAGCCGCGCCCATGCGTTCTTGGTGAACTGGGAGACGCGCTGCCAGCGCGCGTCCAGCACGATGCTCTCCTGCGCGCTGACGCCCTTGGTCTTGCGCAGCTTCTGCACGAGGGCCTTGATGACCGGGTGCCGGGTGGCCTCGGCAAGGCTCTCCTCCTGCGGGGTGATGCCCTCGGTGACAGCCGGACCCCCGGACCCGCTCATGTGTTTGGTGAGCGCGAGATCTAGCCTGTTCCCTCGGTCCAGCGCCTCGCGCTCGGGCTGGGGGTCGGAGCAGGTATCGCAGACCACCGGCTCCCCGTCGAAACCCCCGGAGATGCGCCCGACGAAGCAGATCGGACACGCCTTCATCAGGTCCTCCAGCAGGACCTTCTGAGAACACTCCTTCCACTTGGCGTAGCGGCTCGGGGTCCAGCCCATGATGCGCAGGGTCTTGCGTGCCTTCTCCAGCAGATCTTGTGCCTTCACTTGACCTTCTCCAGTTCCCCCCACGAGGGGCCGACCTTCCGGTCTGTCAGCATGAGCACGTCGAACTCGATGGACTCCATGACCTCTTTGAGAATCCTGTCCTCCCGCTCCAGCGCTTTCTCTGGAGCACTGATATTGATCTCATCGTGGACAGGCACCAGCAATCGAGCCTCCCGCCGCGCGCTGTCGTAGCGGATGAGGGCTTCCTTGGTGCAGTCCGCCGCGCTGTGCTGGATGAGCAGGTTCAGGAGCGTGTACGAGTAGTCCACGAACTCCCCCTTGCGCCCGCCCGTCTTGGCGATGGCCGGGGGCTTGGGTAGCAGCAGCGCCCCGCCCCACGAGCGCACCGGCTCGCGGTTCACGGCCATGTTGCGCAGCTTGGCTTCCAGCACGGCCACCCCCGGCAGGGCAGCCTTGGTGGCGCTCTTGACGGCGCGGGCGTCGGCCTCCGACATGCCCAGCTTGCGGGCCAGCCCGGCGACCCCCAGCGCGTAGATGATGGCGAGGTTGACCATCTTCGCCGTATCGCGGTCCACCGCGTAGCCCTTCGCCGTCAAGCGCTCTTTCATGGCGTCGTGCTGGTCAAGCTCCGGGTTCTTGATGTACGCCGCCATGAGATCTGCATCCTCGAAGTGCGCGAGGACCTTGTACTCCTGCTGCTTATAGTCCCGGTGGTTCCACACCCCGCCCGGCTCGGGCAGGACGTATCTCCTGACCAACGGCAGGGGCGGCAGGCTCTTGATCTGCTTGGGGTGGACGTGGTTCTTGTAGGACTTGCTGATGTTCATGAACCGCGAGCACGAGAGCCGCCCGGTCCGCGCTCCGTTGGTTTCAGCCCCGTGGGATTGGCGCACTTGGTTCCACTCTGTGAAGATGCGGCCTTTCCCCTCCCCGCCCGCCTGCTCCAGCCAAGGCAGGATGGACATGCTCAAGACCGTCTTGAGCCGATTCCTATAGTCCAGCGCAGCGTGGACTTTTTTATCCTCGAATCGATCAACCGTCAGGTTGTCCTTGGCGACGCTGCGCTGGGGCGGACGCCCATTGCCGCCCTTGGTCATCACCCAGTTGGTGACGACCTTGCTCTTGAACAGGGCCTCCCCCACGTCCTTGTCGTTGTCGAACTCTAGCCCCGGCGCGTCGAGCGCCTTGCGCAGCCACGCCTCGCACTTCTCCAGCGCGAGGGTGTACGCCTTGGCGTCCCGCTCCAGCGCATTCAGATCGACCCGCATCCCCTCCCGCTCGTTCTGGAGCAGGATGGGCAGCAGCTTGCGCTCCCGGTCATAGGCTTGCCGCATGCCGGAATCAAACTTGGCGTAGAGCAGCTTGAACAGCCCTACCGTCCGCTCCACGTCACCGATCGCGTAGGGTCCCACCAGCGCCGCAGGCGCTTTGCAGATGAAGGGGCCGGGGTTCTGAGCCTTGGTGATGATGCCCGCGTCCACCAGCCAGTCCCGCACCGCGTCCCGCTCCTCCGGGGGCATGCCCAGCAGGCGCTCGGACGCAGGCTTGAGGCTGAGGCTGCTCGCGTGCGGGTCCTCCAGAAAGAGCAGGAAGAGGGTATCGTGAACCCGGTCCCACGGCAGGGGCTTGACCCCGAAGTAGGTCTCCACCACATCCAGATCGAACTTGGCGTTGTGCATCAGGACCGGTTCGCCGGAATGCCAGATGTCCTGTAGCTCGCGCTTCACGAGCGCGAGGTCCGTGACGTACCTGCCCTTCTTGCCGGGGTACTTGAAGGCGCACCCCACCGGCTTCGGCGGGTGGCGGGGGCGGCTCTGGATTGCCTCGGTCTCGAAGTCGATGCAGATCGGTGTTTTCATGGGTGGCTCCAGAAACGAAGGGCACCGGATTAGGTACCCGCCCCGTCCAAGCGCGGGCCGTTCCGGTGCCCTCCGAACCTGCTACCGCTTCGCCTTCTGCCCCTTGATGGGCTTGCTGTCCACCGGGGGAGCCGCCTCCTCGCTCAGCTTGGGGAACGGCTGCGTCAACTGCTCGTAGGCCGTCGCCCTCCGGGTGAGGATGTACTGCACAGCCTCGCCGGGCAGCAGCTTCTCGAACGAGAACTTGATCTCGTGGCCCTTGGCCCCGGGCCGCATCTGCGCTCGCAGCCGGGTCAGGCACTCCCTGACGTTGCCGGTCCGGGTGAAGTCCCCCAGCCCGCTCAGGTACTCATTGAAGTTGCCGATGCTCGCAGCCGGGATGTCCACCTGATAGGTGGCAGCCCGCCGCACGTCGCCCTCCGTGTCGTGCCCGAGGATGACCAGCATGCGGGGCTTGTCGGTGCAGCGCTTGCCCCGGCCCACGGTCGCCGTCCCGAACTTGTTCCACTGGCAGGTGTCGCACTGGTCGGACTGCACGAGAGGTGCGTTGACGTGCGGCAGCAGCCCCTTCTCCTTCCGGCCCAGCGCGTAGCACTCAGGGGTCGCCGCCTTGCCGGGGACGTAGGCCTCCTTGTAGTACTGCTTGGACCACGCGGTCTCGATGACGGCGAGCACGATCTCCTGCCCGAGGTCGTTGCCGTCAGCCTTGAAGGTCAGGTTGCCGTCCTTCCCGGTGTCCACCGTGATGCGCGGGACCCCGCTCTGGAACGTCGCCCTGTCCTCCTTGGCGTCGGATGCCAACTGCTTCTCCCAGTCGGCCAACTCGGCCTTCGGCTGGACGACGAGTGCCTTGGTCTGCGTCTGCTTTGCCATGTTTGGGTTTCTCCTTACTTCGGAACCAGCTTGACCTTCACGTCGTGGAACTTCTCGATGCCGTCGATGGTGATCTTCTCTTCCCACCGGGTCTTGCACGCTTCTTCGACCGCCTTGCCGTAGAGCAGATCCCAAGCCTCATGCTCGGCGACCCAGCGCCCGAACGCCTCTTTGTCAACGACCTTGGGCACGTCCTTGGAGACCAGACTGGCGGACCCCATCTTGCCACGGGCTCCGTCGATCTCGTCCTTCTGGAAGGTGTTGATGATGTGGTCCTTGATGCGCTGGTACTCCGCGTCAAACGCCTTCAGGACCTCCTCGATCTTCTTGCGCTCTGCGTAGGCCTTGAGGCCCAAGTCGATGCATTCTCCGATCGACTTCGGCAGCTTCGCAGGCGGCTGCCACGCCTTGGGGAGTTTCGGTGCCATGTGCTTTGGTCCTTGGTGGTTTGAGGGCGGCGAGCCTAGCCCGCCGCCCTGTGCCGCGTCAAGCGGCGTGCTTCTTCGCGTAGCGGTCGAGCGCCGCAAGGCGCGTGGCCGCGTGGTGGCGGATGTAGTGGTCCGCCTCCTTGCCCTTCAGGTTGCGGTCCTTCAGGTGCTTGGAGAGGAACTTCTCGGCCTGCTCCTCGGAGAGCTTGGTGCGTTCGATCTTCTTCGACTTCGCCTTGCTGCCCTTCTTGTCGGCCATGAGTGGCCTCCTTTCGTGAAATCAACTCTAATCTGTTTGATTAGGGCTGTCAAGACCTGAACAGATCTTCAGGTCAGATCCTTGCCCATGCGGCGCGGAACAGCGGGTCCATCTGGTACAGCCGCGCGAGGTCGAGCAGCGGGTTGCCCTTGGAGGTCCGCAGCCGCAACCGCTTGGGGTGCTCGATCTTCTTGAGTCCGCGACCGTGCTGCATCCAGCTACCGTTGGGGATGCTCTCCTTGAACTCGTCGATCATTGGTCAAGCTCCGCGATGAACATCAGGCAGCAGAGTGCGTGGGCCATGTGGGGGTGGCCCGACTCGGGGTCGGTCTTCTCCCCTCCCCACCACGCGAACAGGTGCCGCAGGGCCGCTCCGAAGTAGCGCCTGCGCCAGCCCTCGACCCTGCGCCAGTTCTCGGGGGCGTACTTCTTCGCGCCGTAGGTGAGCACGCCGACCGTCTGCTCCAGCGCTTTGAGCGGGATCAGGTCGTAGCGCGGTTTGTCCTTATCGTACTTCTGCCCCACCTCGCCACGAACGTCCGCCACGAAAGGCGGCTCAATTTGTGCCGACCACGCATGATCTGCATCGCTCATGTCTCGTCCTCCCTGTACACGCAGTCCTTCGGGTCCTTGTCGTCGCGCCACCGGCTGAACTGCGGGCTGCGGAACGCGCCGGTGGGCTCGCGCCCGAAGTGGGTGATCTCAAACACACGGTTCAAGTTCATGCGGGGCTTGTCGGTGAGTTCCCGCATGGTGGCATCATCGAACCCTCGGACAGTACCCAGTTCACGCAGCGCGAGACTGTGCTTATCCGAATGAGCGGGCATATCCTGCCCAAACACGATTGATCCCACCCTGCCCTCGTACTTCCCCTTGCCCATCTTGTAGCCCATCACCACCACGTCCGCGGTCCAGACCTTCTTGTGCTTGACCCACAGCCTCTCGTCGCCGTAGGTGTGATCGTCGCGCTTGAACACCAGTCCCTCGCGGGAGCGCTTCCACGCCGCGCGCTTCTCGCCCGTGGTGATATAGGTGGGCAGGAGGTGGGCGTACTTGTTCTTCCAGATCTTGAGGGCTTCCCACGCCCAATTCCTGCGCATTTGGATCGAGTGCTGCCGAATGTCCAGCCCCTTGTACCAGAGGCAGTCGAACACCCGGTACTCCAGCCACCCCCGCTCCTTCTGGAGCGCGACCGCCCGCTCCGGGCTGGACCCCATGATGGCCGTTACGTGCTTGGAAGACCCGCCGGGCAGGTTCTTGGCGAACGGGGCCACGATCTCCCCGTCGAGGACGGTGCAGTCGAGTGCCTGCGGCGGGGTGTACGCGAGGTGGGGGAGATTGGCGGTCTTCTCCACGAACCCTGTGTCGCTCACAGACTCTCGGGTCCCGGTGAACCTCACGCGCTCACCCACGAACTGCGCGATCCTCCGGTCCCCGTCCTCCTTGTTCTCGGCCCACCACTGGGGGTCCGAGAAGAGACTTTCCTTGAAAGTCCCACGCGCCTTCTGCGGCTTGATCTGCATGAACTTCATGGCTTCTCCTTTGAGCCCATGAGGGCGGCATGGACGGCTTCGCTTGGCGTCACCGGCCACCGTCCGCGTTGAAGTCACGGAAGCACAGTCCCGAGACACCGGCTTCGTGCAGCGAACAATGAAAGCCGCTCGCGCACTCCGCAGACGTGTCGCACTCCGTGGCGCAGTAGCTTGCGGGCGTCGTCGTGCCCGCGCCAGTGCCGCCGTCGAGAGCAACGGTCACATCGGCCACGACGCGCGCACAGTCGCCGCACCCGGCGAGGAACAGGGCCGCGAGCGAGAGCACCAGTATGGCGTTGATGACGCCGATGTGTGCCCATGTACGCCGCTCATCGCGCGTCATGGCTTCTCCTTGAGGGCGAGGTGGCGGCGGGAGGAGACGGCTTTTCGATCGCCGCCACGAAAGCATTGAACTCCTCCGGGGTTCTCCCGGGACGCATTTCACAGCCAGAATCATGCCCTCGATCACAACAGCAGCCAGTCGAAAGCCCGCGGGCCTTATCCCTCTCGATCACATCCTCCTTACAGAGCATCGGCGCACCACAGGTAGAACATCGCCCACTGCACGCCCTGCTCGGTCTGGAGATCTGCGAACTTCTCCGCGAGCCAGAGCAGGTACTCTTGGGTGGGGGTGTCGGTGGGCATCATGTGAACACCTTCTGCACACGGATCTGCGCGTGCCCGGTTGGAGTATCCAGTTCGAGGACGAAGTGCGTCAGCGTGTCCTCGCGCCTCGCACCACGCCAGCAGGGCTCCTGCGCGATGCGCTTTACGATCTCCTTCGCCGTGCGGTAGCGCCCCCTGAACAGGCGCTCGCGTTCTGGCTTGAGCTTCTTCATTTCACCTCTCCCGCGTGCTGTGGTCCGAAGAACTGGTTATAATGTTCCCTGATCTCCGCACGAGTTGCCTGCTGCCACTGGACTACGTTCCGTATCGCCGTCAGCCGGTGGACCTTGCCGTCCCCGGTACCCATCGGCATGCCTCCGTTGACCTGACGGAACCCCGCGCTGGACAGGAGCTTGCCCAGACCGCTCAGGCTGGTGCGGCCCCGCCCCCGGCCCTCGGGGTCGTAGGCCCGGTAAAGCTGCTCCACCGTGAAGATGTCGCAGTTCTTGGAGATCTCTTCCCCCAGCGGGCGCAGGGCAGTGGGCGGGTCCTCTTGGAGTTGCAGGACCCACAGCCCGGCGTCGCTCTTGCCTGCTCTGATCATCTCCAGCTTGCCCCGGGTCTGCGGGGCGTGCTCCCTCGGGTTGAACCCGGAGAGGTCCATGCGCAGGAAGTAGTCCATGAGGTACGACGGCCCGTCGCCGTGCAGCCACTTGTCACACCACTCGTACTTCTCCCGTGTGGCCGGGGAGTTCTGCAAGACCTCGTGGATGAAGTACCGTTGATCTCCATCCTCCAAGAACAGCGCGTCGGGGTGGTTGGAGTTGAAGATGAAGTTCACGCAGTTTCGGATGGTGTACTCGGGCTGGAACTTCTCGTTGATGGTGAAGATCGGCCCGGTGATGGTGCCCTTGAGCCAGTCCGCGTCCACCCGAGCCTCGCCAGCCGTGATCTCCTCACCGATGACAAGCTGCCGGTCCTTCGCCCAAGTATTGAAGCTGCTCTTGAGTTGCTTGCTATCGATGATGACCGAGTTGTCACCGTAGATCTTACCTACAGCGATGGATGCCATGCTCTTGCCGAGTCGCTTGACCCGGCTCCAGAGGAGTACGGCGGTGTAGAGCTTGACACCCGGGTTCTGGATCGGGTACGCGCACCACTGCTCGAAGAACTTGCGCGCCTTGGTGTCCTTCATGAAGAGGAACTCCATCAGCCACTTCCACGGTCCCACGTCGCCGCGCCGGGGGGCGCAGCCCCAGCCGTTCCACGTATTCCACGCCTCCCCGTCGATGACCTTGGACTTGCCCGGCTCGTAGGCGAGGCTGGACAACTCCGCGCGATGCTCCCACTCCATCCAGCGGGGGGCGAGGTTGGCCTTCTCCAGCGTGACGTGCTCGTTCTTGCCGCTGCCCTTGATCACTTGTTGCATGAAGAACTTGTTGGCGTAGGTGTGCCGCATGAACCGGCCCGGCTCCATGCGCAGGTTGGTGCTTCGCTCGACCACGATGTCGGTGGTCCTGACGTACACCACGTCCTCGTTCATCTTCCAGAGCGCGTCCCCCTCGGTGAAGGGTTGCGCGTTATTGATCAGCTCCGAGAACGCCGCCGCGCCGTGCTTGACGATGTAGTCGTCCACCCCCTTCTCGGGGCCGGGGGGGATGTTGACGAAAGCGATGCGCGCTCCCTCGGCCAAAAGACGCTGCGCAAGGGCGCGCTGCGCCTTCATCACCTCGATCTTGTGCGTGATATCGTTGTCGTAGACGATGTAGACCTTGCGCTCCTTCCACTGGAACTGCTGGAGACTCGGCAGGAGGTCGATGCCTCTGCGCTGCGACATGAACGAGTAGACCCCACCCAACGCCATCATCGGGATGCCGTTCAGGCAGGCGCAGGCTGCCTTCTTCTCCCCCTCGGTCACGCAGACCGCGACCTCGGGCCGGGCCGCTATCGAGGACCAGAGGTCCTCCAGCAGCGGCGGGTAGTACACCTCCTGCATGACCGGTAGCTGGTCGTAGCGCTGGGGCTTGACGGCGGCACCGGCAGCGCCGGGGAGCCGCTCCAGATACCGGATCCTGTAGAACCGGGACCGGTTGCCGTTCAGGTCGAAGTAGGGGATGTAGAGTGCCCCCACGAGGTGGAAGCGGGGCGAGAGCTTGGCGACGTGCTGCGGCCCCAGCGGTTTGAACCCCAGCCTCTTCGCCGCTGCGTCGGTGATGCCGGACCGCGCCCAATCCGACTGCGCCAGATGTCGGATCGTCCGTTTCTCTACGTCAACCAGCGCGCTTGACACGGGGCTGCCTCCGGTCAGGGTGGGTGGCGATGAGCATGCGCAGGTAGGTCGCCAGCGGCAACCCTCGGGCATCTGCCTCATCTAGAAGTTGATCTGCAAGGTCTCCCAGCGACACGAGAGACCGCCTCCGACGTTCGTCCGATGGTTTGGGCATGGGAGAGTTTTGGATAGCGGGTTTTCAGCGGGCCGTCAAGTCCCTCCAACAGTGTGTGCAGTGAGCCCGGAACCGACGATGAAAGATCCAATGGATCAACCACATGGCATCACCTTGCAGCCCGCCATCACCTTGTCGATCTGCCTCGCGTCGTTCGCCCGGGTCACGAGGAAGCCGTATATGTAGTCGTTGTAGGCGTACATGGTGGCGAGGTGGTCGAGGATGTCGGCCACCCGCGCGAACTCGGTCTCACCGTCCTCGGACCTCGGGACGTGCAGTGTGATCTTCTCGATGGGCTCGCTCACGGTACCCTCGCAGTTCCCCGGACCTTCCGGGCAGTCTCCCACCGGTGCCAGTGCAGCCACCGGTTCCCGCACTTGCTGCACTTGGTCTCCACTTCGCCCTTTCCCTTCGGTGCCCGCACGACCTTCTTGGTGCCGCCGCAGGCGCACTTCCGGTCGCAGTAGATGCAGTTGATCGTCACAGCAGCGCCTCCTTCAACTCAGCGTACAGCGCCCGCAGGTAGTCCCGCAGCATGCCGGTGGGAAGATTTCCATAAACGTCCTCGAACCTGCTGGCGCTGCGCTCGATCAGGTCATCCCACTTGTTGGCTCGGAGGAGGGCGGCGCACGGCGGGCACGCGGCCCAGTCCCCCTCGCTCACGTTGAGGGGGATGTACCCCCGCCCATGCACCAGCACGGCGGTGTGCGACACGAAGCTGATCGCACGAACGGTCTCGCTGGGGTCAGGCTCTCCACAGAAGTCGCATTCCATCAGCGCAGCTCCTCCCACGCCCACATGGCGTCGATGAAGCCCCGGACGAATTGCCGGGGCAGGTTGTACAGCAGGGCAAACTCGATCTGGTCGCAGGCGACGCGAACTCGCGTGATGGCTGCGTGCCGGTCCACGGGGTCGCGCGTCACCGTGACCGACACCCCACAGACCGCACCCGTCGCCAATGCCAGCGCAAGGTTCGAGCGCGTCTCGTGCCACTCCAGCGCCTCCCGCCAGTGGGGCGTGCAGTACCAGCGATCTTCAAACCTGTGTAGCTTGCCCGCGAGGTGCTTGTTGCAGGTGTGGCACCTGTGGAGCACGAGGTCTCTCACGGTGCAAGCTCCATGAGCCTCGCGGTAAGTTCTTGATCCACGGCGGCGGCGGCGGCGTAGGTGGCGGCGGCGGCGGCGGCGTAGGTGGCGGCGTAGGTGGCGGCGGCGACGTCGGCGGCGTCGGCGGCGGCGGCGGCGTCGGCGGCGGCGGCG
>Ga0075029_100000198_pt1 | contig 31849 bp, 35 predicted proteins | sample LitLauG_LLR_2013_FD_71391 | JGI IMG/M metagenome (GOLD analysis project Ga0075029, IMG submission 71391) | Freshwater sediment microbial communities from North America - Little Laurel Run_MetaG_LLR_2013 | ecosystem: Environmental > Aquatic > Freshwater > Creek > Sediment | place: USA... | reverse complement strand
CTTTCTCTTCGCGATCAAGGTCGTGCGGCAGTGGGAGAAAGTCGCGGTCCTCCGCCTAGGCCGCTATGTCGGCCTGCGTGGCCCCGGCTTGTGCCACATCTTCCCCATCGTCGAAACGCTCAGCCCCTACGTGGACCAGCGCGTGCGTGTGGCCAGCGTGTCGGCCGAATCCACCCTCACCCGCGACACCGTGCCCGTCAACGTCGACGCCATCGTCTTCTGGCTGGTGTGGAACGCCGAAAAATCCATCCTAGAAGTCGAAAACTTCATCGAGGCCATCACCATGAGCGCGCAAACCGCGCTGCGCGAGTCGATCGGCCGTCACGAACTCGCCCAGATGATCACCGAGCGCGAAATGATGGGCCGCGAACTGCAGCGCATTCTTGATGAGAAGACGAATCCGTGGGGGATTACCGTGCAGTCGGTCGAGATCCGCGACGTAAAAATTCCATCCGGCCTGGAAGACGCCATGTCGCGCCAGGCGCAAGCCCAGCGCGAACGCCAGGCCCGCATCATCCTCGGTCAGGCCGAACAGGAAATCTCCGCCAGCTTCGTGCAAGCCGCCGCCGCCTATGCGGAAAATCCCGTGGCGTTGCATCTGCGCGCCATGAACATGCTCTACGAAGCTGTCAAAGAAAAAGGTGCGATGGTCATCGTCCCCTCGTCCGCAGTCGAAACCATGGGCCTCGGCGGAACGTTAGCCACAGCCTCGCTCGGCGGAGCCAAACCGTAACCACTGTAAAGCTCGAAAAGGAGTGCTTTATGAAAACGAAACTGTTCGTGTGTCTCGCTGCCTCGCTCGTGGTTCTTCTGTACTCAGCCGCGCAAAATCCGCCGTTACAACGCGGAATCAGCGTGCAACTGGCGCCGGCTACAAATGCCGAAGCAATGCCGGAAGCCGACGATCCGAATGCCTGGATCGTGACCGTTACCGCCGACAGCGTCCTGTATTTCGGAACAACTCCGGTTACCTCGGAAGGGCTCTATTACAAGATGAAAGCGCGCTCTCACAAACTTCCCAAGAAGCTTTACGTGAAGGCAGACGCGCGCGCACCGTACTCCTCCGTCGAACGAGCGCTAGCGGGCGCCCATGCATTTTTCGAGTCGGTAGTTCTGCTGACCGCACATCCGGAGCTGGCGAAGCCGGGCAGCATCGTGGCCCCGCAAGGTTTGGAGGTGCTGATTACCGCGCCGGCCGCGGGATTGAAGCCGAGCGTCGAGCTGCAAGCGGCCGCACCAGGCAACGCCACTCTGACGGTTAATCACGAGCCGGTTGCATGGGATGTTTTGCCGCGCACGCTCGACAGTCTTCTGCAGGACCGCGAAAAAGTCGTTCCCCTGGAAGTGACGGGGACGGTGCCGTTCGCGCAGGTCGTTCATGTCGCAGACGTATGCCGTTCCGCAGGAGTCCGCGTCGTTCTGCCGGTTCCTACGCTGTAGCCGCCACACGAATCACGTAGCCCCGGACGCATTCGTCCGGGGCCCCACCAGCCGGTCAACTCCGGCCCGCCCAGACGCGGTTATAATCGAGACTCACCCGAATTTCTTGTTTGGCGAAATCAAGAGGCGTCCGATCATGACTTCCGCGAATGGCAATCGTAATGGCAACGGTAATGGCAGCGGCGACGGCTACACCGTCCCCCAACCCCGCGCCGAATGGCTCGCTCAGCGCAAGCAGGCAAACACCGACGGCAACTTCTCCCAGATGCATTACGCGCGCCAGGGCGTAATCACGGAGGAGATGTCCTACATCGCGCACAAAGAAAAGCTCACGCCCGAGCTGGTGCGCGACGAAGTGGCCCGCGGACGCATGATCATTCCCGCCAACATCAACCATCCCGAGCTTGAGCCTATGGCGATCGGCGTGGCGTCGCTGTGCAAGATTAATGCGAATATCGGCAACTCTGCCGTCACGTCTGAGATCAACGAAGAATTGAAGAAGCTCCACACTGCTGTGCACTATGGCGCCGACACGGTGATGGATCTTTCCACCGGCGGCAACATTCACGAGATTCGCGAGGCGATTCTGCGCCACTCGCCCGTGCCCATCGGCACCGTGCCGATCTATGAAGCGATCGCCCGCGTGAAGCGCGTAGAAGATTTGAATGCCGAAGTCATGCTCGAGGTCATCGAAGAGCAGGCCGCGCAAGGCGTCGATTACATGACCATCCACGCCGGCGTGCTGATTCAGTATCTGCCGATGATTTCGAAGCGGATTACGGGAATCGTCAGCCGCGGCGGAGCGATTCTCGCCCAGTGGATGGCCTACAACCACAAACAGAATTTCCTCTACGAGCGCTTCGACGACATCGTCAAGATCATGAAGAAGTACGACGTCAGCTTCTCGCTGGGCGACGGCCTGCGCCCCGGCTGCGTCGCCGACGCCAGCGACGAAGCCCAGTTCGCCGAGCTGAAGACGTTGGGCGAATTGACGAAAAAAGCTTGGCAGGAAGATGTGCAGGTTATGATCGAAGGCCCCGGCCACGTCTCCATGGACAAGATCAAGGAGCAGGTTGAAAAAGAAGTCGAGCTCTGCTTCGAAGCCCCGTTCTACACGCTGGGCCCGCTGGTCACCGACATCGCGCCGGGCTATGACCACATCACCAGCGCCATCGGCGCGGCCATGATCGGATGGTACGGCGCCGCCATGCTCTGCTACGTCACGCCGAAAGAGCACTTAGGTTTACCAAACGAGAAAGACGTGAAGGACGGCATCATCGCCTACAAGATCGCCGCCCACGCCGCCGACATAGCCCGCCAACGTCCCGGAGCCCGCGACCGCGACGACGCCTTGAGCTACGCCCGGTATAAGTTCGACTGGGAAAAACAGTTCGCGTTGTCGCTCGACCCGGAGACGGCCCGCGCCATGCACGACGAAACCCTGCCCGACGATTACTACAAGGAAGCGGCCTTCTGCTCCATGTGCGGCCCGAAATTCTGCTCGATGAACTATTCGTCGAAGATAGATGAGTACAACAAGCAAGTACACGGGATCGAGAAGAAGGATTACTCGGAGTTGGTGGAGAGGCTGGTCACGCTGAAGTAATCGTGGAGCGGCGGACGCCCTCGTCCGCCGGGTGCACCATGCTTTTGTACGGGATGGATGCAAGCGCCACCCATCGTTCCACGAGGATATAACTCGCAATGTACCGACTAACCTTATGCGGCGTATTAGCTGTAGCGCTGCTCGCAGCCTCGTGCCGTAAACCTGAGGAGCATACGACCTAGGTGACGGAGGCGACGAGGGGAGCTTTCAAGCTGATGCTGCGCTCGCAGAAATATCCCCATCCTGGTATTCGAAACGTCGACGTTTGTGTCGCAGAGGCGTCTGCCCAGAAGTTCCCGAGTGGCAAGACGGAATGCTTCTTTCACGGTTTCGATCTCTCAGGGCTTTCCGTCGGGTGGCGTACGGGGCGGGAGATCGATGTTTGTTTTTCATCAGGGATGGTCACATACTTTACGAACTATCCATCCCTGACTCCCGCTGGTTCTACACCCGTAGAATTTCATGCAAGCATCCATGAGGGAGTTGACGCAACGAAGGGAACAGCATGTGTTGGACAGCAAGGTCCTTGAGAACCCAATCTGAGGGAGAGCCGCGTGCCCATCCTTTCGCGATCTTTGCAAAAGAGTGGAAGCGCGTCTACCTCGCTGCAATCGCGACGCCCGCCTCACTTGCGGCCTTTCGCAGATCGGCGTCGGTCGTTGCCAAGGGCAAATTCAGGCGCATGGCGAGTGCCAGGTACGCTGCGTCGTAGTTGGTGAGGCCGTGCTTCTGAGCCAGAGAGGGTAGTTCGAGAATCTCACCGGCAACCGGCGGGGCAGCATCGATGGCAAGCGCCTTCAATCGTGTGAGAAAACCATCGATTTGGGCGAATGTGATCCGCTTCCGCCGGTGGGCCATGAGAAGGCCGTTTCCAACTTCGTAGAACCACAGGATGGGAACCACGGCTCGTTTGCTGGAGAGACTTGCGAGGATATTTAGGCCATACTCGCGTCCAGATTCGTCTTCCAGAAACCACTGGAGCGTCAATGACGCATCCAGCACCAGATCACTCACAGACGGTGACCTTCGCGGATCAGTTGCTTAACAGAGACGTCGTGCAGGCGAGTTCGGTTCTCGGCGGCGAAAGCCAGCATGTCGCGCACGGCGCTTTCGTAATTGCCATTGCTGCCTGCGGTCGCACCCTTCTGTTCCCGGAGCACCGCGAGCGCCGTGGCGATCACTTCTTCGGCAGATCGGAAGTGCCCCAACCTCAACTCGTCGTTGACGATACGTTCTTGTTCGGGGGTCAGATTGATATTCATCCGCGACTCCTCCCAATATTCTACACGGCGGGCCGATGCGACCTGCTTTCGCGCCTTTTGCGCACCGGTCGCTCCCGGGCGTTCGCACCCATGGGCTCTCCCCAAACCTAAACTCGATTGCCACCAGTTTCTTTTGGTACAGTGGTCATCATGGACGTTCAATTCACCCCCGACGTGCAAGCCAAGCTCGACCAGATGGCGCGCGACACAGGCCGCCGCAGCGACGAACTGGTGCAGGATGCGGTCATCGGCTTCTTCGATGAATTGGCGTTCACCCGCGAGATGCTGGAGCGCCGCTATCGAGACCTCGAAAGCGGCCGCGTACAGCCGGTTGACGGCGAAGAAGCCTACCGCCGCCTCATGGCGAAGACCGAAGAACGTCGCAGCCGGAAATGACCGGCTTCGCGCTTCATCCGGAAGCCTTCGACGACATCGACGAAATTCGCGCCTACATTGCCGAGGATAACCCCGACGCCGCCGACCGCACAATCAATGAAATCTTCGACCGGATTCGGCAACTGGTCCCGTTTCCCAATCAAGGCTTCCACCGACCCAACCTCACGCCGTTACCACTGCGCTTTGTCCCGGTCCGCGACTATGTCATCGCGTATGCTCCCGAGAAAAAACCGCTGTGGGTTGTCGCCGTCTTTCACGGGCGCCGCAGCCCCCGCGTGATTGCCGCCATCCTGCGCGGCAGAGAGTAGGGGGTTCCCAGCCTTTCGCGTCCTTTGCGAGGGTGGGGAACGATGCTGCCGAAGCTAACCGTTTTCGTTGCATCGGCCCAAAATCCCGTCTACGATCAACCCATGGCGAAGGCAAAGAAATTCGATCTCGAAGGTCCCGCTCCCATCCTCGACGACGAAGACGAGGAAACTCTCGCCGCCATCGACGAAGGCATCCGGGACGCTGACGCCGGTCGCGTTGTGTCTGCCGAGCAAGTACGCGAGGACTGGGCCGCAGTCGCTCTAAAAATGCAACGAGAAGCTCGCGCTGGTTTAGCCATCGAACGGAAACGCCAGCAGGAGATTCTTGCCCAGCGCGACGGGAACCAATCCGCAAAGCCGGACGAGTAAGAGCGCGTTTCTTACCGATAGGCTTCTCTTCGGTGCCTCACGGCGTGAATCCGAATCGTATCGTCCGCCTCATGTGTGAAGCGAACGCGATAATCCCCAACTCGCAGCCGCAGCTCGCCAGATTCCCCCTTTAGCTCTTTAACATCGCCCGCGCCCGTGTGGGCGAAACGCTGGACCGCAGTAAAAATGCGCATCGCCGTCGGTCGATCAATGCGGCGGACATCGGCCCGCGCATCGTCAGACCACGCGATTTTACCCATCTTGAGCGCCTGCTATTTGTTCTTGAGATCGTCCGGGGTAAGACCGAAATCCGCGAGAACCTCTTCATGCGAGATTCCCTGTCCGCCACGCTGCTGGAACCAGGCCTTCGAGCGAGCAACGGCTTGCCGCTCTTCTTCGGTCTCGGGTTCATCGTCGATGGGAGCGTTCGCGATCGCGCGTGCGACCGGATCGAGCAGACCTTCCAGCATGCCAATCGCCTCCGGAAGTTGGCTCGGGTTAAGGCGATCGATCAACTCGTGGGCATGTTGCTTGTCGGCAGCCATAACAATGCCATTTTACATCGCCGGGTGCCCCATCCTATCGCGCTTTTTGCCATAGGGGTGGAGATTTTGACTTTCAATCTCCGCCTGAATCATCACTCAAACTGAAACGGATTAAATACCCCAACCTGCAGATCGCGAAAGTCGCGCTCGTTCCGCGTGGCCACGTGTAAGCCGTGTACGCGCGCCGTGGCCGCAATCATCGCATTTTCGATTAACTCCGGAGATTTCCCTGCCTTCAGCCGTGCCCACTCGCGGAAACAGGCCGAGTCCATTGGAATCACCGGAAACGTCCCCTCCGTGACCATCAGCCAGCTCTCGATCTCCACAGCTTTGGCGGGGTCATTCTTTCGCGTGAGTTCGGCACCTGCCTGTAGCTGTCCGATGGTCACTGCCGACAGGAATATTTGCTCGGGCCGCAGGGTATCCATCCACGCAAGGACCGCGCCGTGCGGTTTGCGTTTGCGTAGTTCGGAAACAACGTTGGTATCGAGCAGATATCGAGTCACTGGATCTTGAGCGCCTATTTAAACTCCGGGCCGCTGAAATCGATCGCCGGACGACTCTTCCATCCGCCACGCTTCGGCACAATATCTTCAAACCGCGGCCCTTCGCCCAGCAGCCACTCCTTAATATTCGGCCTGCTCTCACGCTGCAACCGCCGCCATTCTTCCATCGGGAGAAGCACGGCTGTCTCCACCCCGCGCCGCGTCACAACCTGTGGACCTTTTTTCAGCGCCGCGTTGAGGAATTCGCTGAAGCGTGCTTTGGCGTCCTGCAGTTGCCATGAGTTCATGGTTGAGCCCTTTCTACCCCAATATATAACTAGTCAGATGACTAGTCAATACACTCCGGGCTCAAACGCATCCCGCACTTTTCCACAGCCCCGAACAAAACATTCTTGTTTCTTGTGACGAACGACCTTGACTGAGAAAACAGAAAGCGCACACTGGGAGTGTGCGCGGACATTCCTACAACCCGGCGGGCGAAGACGCTCCAGTCGCTCGTAAGTCCTTGCCGCGCAATATTTTAGTATCTAACCTGTTTGCCCAGAATATTTTACGCGGGTTCAACCCGATCCATAGCGAGCAACTGGCGTGCAATCAACAACCTGGACATACCCACAAAAAAATGTGGGGAGATCTGACGTGAGACAAAGAAGCTTGGAGACGTCCCATCTGCGCACGAGTTTTCCCCAAGTTCCTCACCGGAAGGCCAGATCAAGGTGGGGTGGCCTGAGGGTTCTCGTAAAGGCGGAGTTCCCAGGCATGACCTTCTTTGTGGGACCAAACGGGTTTCCAGTGTGCGGCGACCACACGACGCATGGGCTGATCCGCCGGCATATAGTCGTAGATGAACGCAGGAATCAAGACATACCTGACGTCAGCCGGCAGGGGCGCGTCGGCCCGAGGAGTCCACGCCACTTCGCCCACGTCCCAAGCCACCTTTGCGCCGTCATGCTGAGCATAGAAGTTAAATGCAGGCGTGTTGAAGACCTGCGCCTTGGCCGGCTCCTGCAACCGATTCTGGTTTTCTTTCAAAAAGGCTCGATATCCGTCGGTCGCCAAGTATGGAATGTAGCTGGAACTTCGGGAAAGCCATACCAGGTTGAGCGCTGCCAGGACCAGGATTGCGGCCGCACCGAACCGGACCAGTCGGGCCCCATCCCCGAGCGCTTCGTCGTACAGGGCGCCAGTCGCCAGGCACAACACCCCGAGGAACTGCAGGAGATTGCGTGATCCGGCCAGATGCGCGGCCAGGGCTGTGCCCAAAAAGAACGTCAAGCAAACTGCAAGGTAGGCATGCTTTGACGACAAGCGGCCGCTTTTCCATGCCTTCCACACGCCACCTGCGATGCTTACGAAAGAGAATACGAGAATCGGCGCGTCAAGATGTGCGAGCCAGTAGAGCGGAGCCCAGCGGGGCGCGGGTTCGAAAATGCGATTGCCGACGAGAGCAGTAGCATGGGCATAGTGTAGGTACCACCTGAAATTGCTGATCACGACATGCTGGAGCACGCCCGGAGGCCACAAGACCAACACGAGGACTGTAGCGATGACAAGCATGATCGGGACCGACCAAGATACCTTTGCGTGGGTTCGATCCCAGGCGAACCATCCTCCTCCAGTCAGGGTGACCGCCACTGCCCAACAGAGTGCCGCGGGTATCACGTAGGTCATCGAGAGCGCGCCGAACGCCATCGCTATGCCGAGTCCGATGCTCGCCTGCAGGGTTGGCCGGTCGCGCCACTGATAACCCAAGCCAACGATCGCGAGCGTGGAGACCAGCATCAGATGGTGGGGTCCGACTATGTTGGTTTCTTCGAGGCGGATCACGCTGAACAGCAGCAAACCGGATCCCACCAGCGCCGCAGCCCTTGAGCTTCCGAAAGAGTGCCGGAGCGTCCAATACAGGAACCCAACCCCAAGAGAACCGGTGAGCGCATCGAAGAAGCGCATGCGTCGTTCGAGCGGCGCGCTGGCAGGCAATACTTCCTGCCCCAGTTTCGCCAGATAGATCGCCATCGGTCCGTGACCGTGACGGTTGTAATCTGAGTCGCGCCAAAGAAAATTCCAGTGATTTGCCGTGCTTGCGACATAGTCCGCTTCGTCCCAACTAAACTCCGGCGAGGTGCATGCCAGCATGAGCACGGTCGACGCCACGGTGAGGACCGTCACAACTGAGAGAGTGATGAATCGTTCGAAGAAAGCGTGCCGACGACCTTCAGCAGATAAGTGCATGCGAGGCTGAGAGTATAACCGAAGCTCTTAGCCTGGAGAGCTCCGGTCGGGGCTGGCGCACCTTTGCGCCACCGCGTCTTCCTGCCCCTAACTTTCTTCTCTTCCCCTTTAGTCCAATTGACCTGCCGCGCGAAGCCCTCGTACGATCAGTAATCCCGCTGTTCCCAGCTTGTCCCCCAAGCACAACATTAGAAAGACATTAGAAAAACGGAGAACGAAAGAATGAGACGTACCCTAAGTCTTTGGGTGTGCGCGCTGCTATTGCCGATGGCGGCCGTCGCTCAAGCGCAAATTCAGCCGTCGTTTTTCGCGATGGGAGTGAGCACGAGCGGCGACAAGCCGAAGGTGCCGTACGGGACCTTGGCGCATCCGCCGCTGGTGTGGACGACGGTGGAGGCCGGAGGCCGCGGCAAGTACAACTGGAAGGCCATCGATGGGTTCGTGAATATCGCTCCCAAGGATGCGAACGGCGTGGCGCAGATCGACCTGGTTCTGGGCTGGACGCCGGGATGGGCAGTGGCCAATCACAGCGGCAACTGCGCCACGAACGCTCACTGCACCGTGCCTCCGGACAACCTGCAGGACTGGACCGACTTTGTGACCGCGATGATGCAGCATTACAACGGCAAGACCGCCCCTCACGTGGCGTGGTACGAAATATGGAATGAAGCGAACCTGGTGCAGTTCTGGACCGCTTCGGCTGCGTCGCTCGAAAACATGGGAGCACTGGCGGCCCCGATTATCCATTCCGATCCCTATTCGCACGTGGCCACTCCTTCGGTATTTTGGGGACAAGGTACGGGGCTGACTTTCATGGCCCAATATCTGCAGGCCGGTGGCGCGGCTTTCTCGGACCTCCTGACCTTTCATGGATATCCCAGCTCGACGGGATCCGGTCAGAGCATTCCGATTCCGTGGCCGGAAAGCCCGTTGTCGACCAACGCGGCTATTCAGACGCAGATCGCCGCCTACCGGGCGGTGGCGGATCAGAACGGGATGCAGGGCAAACCCATTGCGTCCACCGAAGGCGGTTGGGGCACGACGGGCAATGGCGTTGTCGATCCGGATCAGCAGATGGCGTGGATCGCGCACTATGAGATAGCGCAGGCGACCATGGCCGCGTCCAACAATCTCTTGTTTCAAGATTGGTTTGAGTGGGGCAAAGGGGCGTTCAACGGCACCATCGAAAATTCCGCGGGGCAGCCCACGACTGCCGGCCAGGCTTATGCGGTGGTGGTGGGCTGGGTGACCGGGCAGCAACTGGGATTCCTGGGTAACGTGAACCAATACTGGTTGTGCGGGGTGGGCGCGAACATCATCTTCTGGGACGACTCGCAAACCTGCGGCAATGGAGTGTGCACAACCGCGCCTTTTAATGCGCCTCCGGGCTATACCAAGTACGTCGATCTGACCAATACGACGTATGTAATTAACGGGCCGATTCCGCTGGGAGTTAAGCCGATCATGCTGGAGCCGTAGGGTGCAGGGTGTCCACGGCTCGCAAATGCCGCGAGACGTGGACACCCACAGCAAACCTTGGAAAAATCGAAGGACCTTCTTCACGGTAGATCGGCGAATGGGTTACCACGCGAATTCGGGCGATCCTCTGGCGAGGCGTTTAGATCTTGGATTCGACGTGTAGTCAAGTGCGGGCAGACACCAGGGTTCAAGCCGATTCAGCGGGGAACTGGGGGTATGTCAACTCTCCGTGCACCGGGACGGCGCGGTTCTTGCCCTCTACTTGCCTTCAATGTTGATGTCGCCGACGCCGACGTGGGCGCGCAGCTCATACTTGCCCTGCCCGTGATATTTCAGCGTCTTGCCCAGCCAGCCGCTGCTCTCGCCGTATTCGCTGTTCACGTCGCCGATGCCGGTGCTGGCCCGCACCACGCGATAAGACGATTCGTCCTGTTCGATGCGAATATCGCCCACGCCAAGGGACAAATCTTTGTCGCCCTCGATCTTCTCCAGCGTCACGTTGCCGACCTTTCCGTGGATATCGAGGGATGTGTTGGCCGGGACCTCGATCTCGACGTCGAACGAGGTGTTGTTCTCATAGGGGGTATGGAATTCAATGGTCGCATCGTTGCCGCGTACGTCGAAATCCACATGAGATTCTTTGGCGGTCTTTTCACGGCGCGACTTCACCGTGTACTGCAGGCGAATCTTGTTCTCCTCGCCCCGCTTGATATGCACGTCGCCTACGCTCATGCGCACATGCAGCACGCCGGCGGAGACGAAGTCACGAACGTCGGAGCGGGTCTCCTCGTAATTCCAATCGTTATGGTTCGAGGCATAAGCCGCGCTGAGAGGGGGCAGGAGCAGACACGATAGAACTGTTATGTACAGTTGCTTGAGGAGCGAGCCACGCATAGGACACCTCTCGCGGAGAAGTTGCGCCACATCTTAGTACGCAAGGGGTAGTGCGGTTGTTCCCAGAAGCTGTGGTGGTTCCCACGTCTCGCAAAAAGAGGCGAGACGCGGGGCACCAACGCCGGTGACTAGCTCTTGAAGTCGGCCACACCATCCCACACCAGTTGGACGGCGATGGCGAGAATGAGAAAGCCGAAAATCTTGTTGATCGCGCCGACGGCGCTCGGACCCAGCCGGCGAACCAGCGGCCCTCCCAAGCAGAAGAAGAGGGTCACGCTGAGCGCGATGGCGGCCACGCCGATCACCATGCCGAAGTAGGCGGCGGAATTGTCGACGTGGGCCGCCAATGCCATGACCACCCCAATCGCGCCCGGCCCAGACATCAGAGGCATGGCCAGAGGGGTGAGAGAAATGTCCTCTTTGTCGCGTGCCTCGTGACTCTCTTCCGGCGTGATGCGCGCGTGCGAAGTCACCATGCCCCAGGCGGTGTTGGCGACGATCAGGCCTCCCGCAATTTTGAGGACCGGCAGGGAGATGCCGAAGAAGTTGAGCACGAAGCGGCCGAAAAACAGGAAGGTGACGAGAATGATAAAGACCCACATGCCGGTTTTGAACGCGGTGCGATAGCGGTCGCGCGCGGTCCAGGATGAGGTCATGGTGAAGAAAATCGGAATGCCGCCGAAGGGATCGACAATCGGAAACAGCGCGAGGAAGGTTGCGGCTGCCGAATGAGGCAGTGTATGCAGGAATTGTCCGAAGCCGGAGGTCATGGGTGATATCCGTCGAGCGTTTTCGCGGCGCGTTCGAGCGCGTCCGCCACCGCCGCGAGTTGCTGGCGAGCGCGTTCGCTGTCGCCCTTGTCGAGAGCTTCATTGACGCCGGGAATCACGACTGCAGCGTAACCCGTATATTCGCCGGGCGCAAAGATCGCATGGCGATACCACGGACGATGGGGCAATCCCTGGGGCAGCAGGAGCGAGCGTTCGGCGTTGCGCAAGGCAGCGTTCACCCGCGCCGGATCGCGCGGCACAGCCTTCTGCTTGGATAAGATTTTCGCCCCTGCGGACTCAAAGTGATGAACTGCCGTGTCCACTGGTCCGAAGTCGAGAACGTGGCGGCCGAACTTGCTCTCGGCTCGCTTACGCGCTGCTTCCAGGTAGGCGGAAATTTCCTTGCCGTACTCCTCGTAATCGTAGGGGAGTACGTCGGCATCGGCCATGCGCACCGCTTCCAGACCGAAGAAGCGCGCCATCTGTTGTTCGTAGATGAAATCCGGATCGGCGAACTTTGTGAACCACGCGAAGTTGTCGAACACCGAGTGATACACGCCGTAGGGCCCGCTGGAACTTATGTCGGTCGAGGGCACACCTACGTGCTGCAGGAAAGCCGTGTAATCCGACCCGCTACCGAGATCTCCCACCGGCACGTCATTCTTGACCTGCGCGGCGGGCATGCGGCGGCTGTCGCCGATGGCTTCGGTGGGCGACTGCGTCGACGGAGCGCCGGGTTGCAAAGCATTCTGCCAGGCTTCATAAACCGTTCCACCCTTCGCGGCGGGCACGGCTTTGGCGACGTCGCGCAAGAATTGCTTCAGGCAAGGCACGGCGGATGCTCCGAACTTGGGGCCGGAGACGGCGACGTCCATGTTGAAATAGGCGGGCGCGTTGGCGAGCTGCGATTCATGCTGCTCGACCCATTCGGTCGAACCCATGAGGCCTTCTTCCTCGCCGTCCCAACTGCCGAAAACAAGAGTGCGCTTGGGCTTCCAACCCGACTTCAACAATTCACCGATGCCGTGAACAGCTTCGAGCATGGCTGCGGTGCCGCTGTTGGGATCGACTGCGCCGTAGACCCACGCGTCGCGATGATTGCCGGAGACGACCCACTCGTCGGGCAGTTCGCTGCCGCGCACCCGGCCGATCACATCCCACAGCGTGCGGAACTGGTAGTCCTGCTTGAGGTGCATCTTCACTTTGGCCGGGCCTGCGCCGACGTGATAGGTGAAGGGCAGCGCGCCTTGCCACTCGCGCGGCGAGTCAGGCCCGCCGAGATGCTGCAGGATCGGCCAGGCGTCGTGATAGGAGAGCGGCGTGACCGGAATTTTCGGCATCTGCGGAGACTGCTGCGGAAGGGTTCGCTGCGAGTCGGGAAGCGTAGGGACAGAGGCAACGCCAGGAGTGGTGGGATCGCCGGGGAATTCAAACATGTATCCGACCGACCCGCGTTGTGCTCCGGTGTCGGGCCGCCAGGGGCCTTCGGGATATTTGTCGCCGCGCCGCCAGCCATCGTCGGCGGGGTCGGAGTAGATGATCACGCCGGCTGCGCCGTGCTCCTGGGCGACGAAGACCTTCACGCCGCGAAAGTTCTGGCCATAGCGAACGAGAACAATCTTGCCGCGCACGTCGACTTTCAACTTATCGAGTTTCTCGAAATCTTCGGGCGTGCCGTAGTTGGCGTACACCACGTCAGCCTCAACGTCGCCTGAGGGCGACATGCCGTTGAAGGGCATGACCACGCGCGGATCGTCCTGGAAGGGATCGGCGTCGACGTGCTCGCGGGAGGGGCCGTGCATCTCAACGCCCTCCGGAGCGGTGAGGTCGACGCTGATTTCCTCGGGATAGTTGATCCAGACTTTGTATTCGACAATCTCCGTATCGAGGCCGGCCTCGCGGAACCTCTGCGCGACGTAGTCGGCGGTGGCCTTGTCTTCGACCGTGCCTGCCATGTGCGGCGCCTGGGTCAGGATGCGGAGATGCTCTTTGGCCAGCTTGGGATCGGGAACGGCGAGGAAGCGGGCCTCGGTGGCGGCTTCGGCGGTCGAATCGCGGAACCCGAAGATGGCTGGGGTCGAAGCAGGCGGAGTTGCGGGGTTTTCGGGAGCCAGGAAAAGCAGAATTGAAGAAGAAAGCAGCGCGGCTGAGAGAAGTTTCATGGGCTCGGGCGGTGAGAACTGATAAGGTAGCACAGGACCGCAGAACGCTGAAGGTTCCAGGCTACGTAAGATACGGAAATACAAACCGCTAAGGATCACGCCGGCCGCAGAAGGCAGCGGACTCAGCGACGTGAGCGTAAACCACGACTACTATCTGGCAATTCCTGACGCCAAAGGTCCTGCGCCACCAGAGTTCAGCGTATCTGCCCGGTCCCCACGATCTCGTACTTCGACGAAGTCAGCTCGGCCAAAGCGAACGGGCCGCGGCAGTGGAGTTTCTGAGTGCTGACACCCATCTCGGCGCCGAAGCCAAATTCGCCGCCGTCGGTGAAGCGGGTGGAGGCGTTCCAATAAACCGCGGCGGAGTCGACGCCGCGCAGGAATTTGCGGGCGTTGGCTTCGTTGGCGGTGAGGATCGAGTCGGAGTGTTTGGTCGAATATTTGTTGATGTGCGCGACCGCGTCGTCGACGTTAGCAACCACGGCGATTGCCATGCACAGGCGGAGGTATTCTTCGTACCACTCTTTTTCCGTGGTGGAACCGATGGGCAGCCCTGCGGCGAGGGATTGGGATTTCACGTCGCCCCGCACTTCGACGCCGGCATCGATCAGCTTCTTCGTGATGCGCGGGATGTATTCGGCCGCCACTCGCTCGTGCACCAGCAATTTTTCCGCTGCGTTACAGACTGAGGGTCGCTGCGTCTTGGCGTTGATCACGATGCGGTCGGCCATGTCGAAGTCGGCGGACTCGTCGACGAAAATGTGGCAGTTTCCGGCTCCGGTTTCGATCACGGGGACCACCGAATTCTCGGTGACAAAGTGGATCAGTCCGGCGCCGCCACGAGGAATGATCACGTCCACGAGACCTCGCGCCTTAATGAGATCCTGAACGGATTGCCTGGTGCTGGCATCGAGGAGTTCGATCGCGCCCTCGGGCACGCCCGGCACGGCATTCATGATCTCGACCAGCCGCTGGTTGCTCTGAGCCGCTTCTTTGCCGCCGCGCAGAACGATTGCGTTGCCGGTTTTGAGTGCAAGCACAGCCGTGTCGACCGTAACGTTGGGGCGCGACTCGTAGATGATGCCGATGACGCCCAGCGGCACGCGAACTTTGCGCATGTGCAGGCCGTTCGATTTCGTCCATTCGGCGAGCGTCTGGCCAATGGGGTCGGGAAGGGCTGCAACCTCGCGCACGGCGCTGGCGATTTCTTTGATCCGCGCCGGCGTGAGCAGCAGGCGGTCGCGCATCGCGCCCTCGAGGCCGGAAAGGTTGATGTCCAGCCGGTTCGCCTCGAGGATGTCCTCCTTGTCCGCTTCGATGGCGTCGGCGATGGCGAGGAGCAGCACGTTCTTCTCTTCGGTGGAAAGCAGGGCCAATTGCGCCGAAGCAGCGCGGGCGCGCAACAATTTCTCTTGCGTGGAAAAAGCGGTGGTAAGAGTCGCAGTCATTTTGGTTAACACCCTAGTCGTGAGTCGTGGGATCAGATCCCGTTTTGCGGCGGAAAATAAGTGCCGATCTTGCGCTGCATCCCCAGGGTAATCGCCTGTGGATGCCGGCCATTGACGATAGCGACGTGGACTCCGGCTTCGCTCGCCAGCTTCGCGGCACGCAGCTTGGAGATCATACCGCCGCGTCCCTGGGAACTCTTGCCGTTGCATTGCGCTTCCAAGGCGGGCGTCAGCTTGCGAATCACGCGCTGCAAGCGCGGCTTCTTGCGGCCGTTGGGAACCAGGAATCCGTCGACGTTGGTGAGCAGCAACAGCCAGTCGGCTTTGACGGCCGTCGCCAGCAGGGAACTGAGTTCGTCGTTGTCGCCGAAGGCGCCTTCGAGTTCGCGGACGGAGACGCTATCGTTTTCGTTGACGATGGGAACCGTGCCGAGAGCCAGCAATTCGGCCAGCGCATTCTTCAGATTGCGATAGCGGACCGGCGAGGTGAAGTCGTCGCTGGAGAGCAAGAGCTGGGCGACGACTTTCTTGCCGAAAAATAGCCGCTCGTAGGTGTGCATCAGTTTGCTCTGTCCAACGGCGGCGCAGGCCTGCATGCGGGGGACGTCGCCGGGGCGCTTTTCCAACGCCAGCCCGGACATGCCGGCGGCAATCGCACCGGACGTCACGATCAGGTATTCGTTCTTGGAGAGATCGAACTGATCCACCATGCCGCGCAGCAGATTGATATCGATCTGCCCGCCGGGAGCGATGAGACTGGTGCCGACTTTTATGACGACGCGCATCTTTTAAGGCTCACACCGCGAGGCCCCTTAGCGGGCGATGCTCCAGCCTGGTTGTTGCGGGACGCTGGCGGGGAGGGACAACATCTCTATCCTGCCGTTAGAATGAGCTTCTGGCAAGCTGAAAAGTTCTGCCGGATATTACTTCTATGCCTGCCCCCAACGCCACCAGCCGTTTTTCGGATCGAGTGGAGAATTACATTCGTTACCGGCCAGGATATCCTCCGGAGGCGATCGCCGTTTTGCAAGACGAATGCAGCTTGACGCCGCAGCATGTGATTGCCGATATCGCCTCAGGGACGGGCATCTGGACGCGCCCGCTGCTGGAGAACGGCAACCGCGTTTTTGGGGTTGAGCCGAATGCGGAGATGCGGCAGGCAGGCGAGCGGCTGCTGGAAAGGTTTCCGAACTTTACCAGCGTTACGGGAACGGCGGAGGCGACTACTCTGGGCGACGGTAGCGTTGAGTTTGTTACCGCGGCGCAGGCTGCGCACTGGTTCGACTGTGAGCGGGCTCGGCAGGAGTTTGCGCGCATTCTCAAACCCGGCGGATGGCTCGTGCTTCTGTGGAACGAGCGCCTGATCGATACGACTCCTTTCCTGCACGACTACGAGCAACTGCTGCTGACTTACGGAACGGATTACAAAGAAGTGCGTCACGAGAGGACCACCGGCGCGGTGAATAAATTCTTCGATCCGGCGCCGTTTCAGGAGCGGATTTATACGCTGCGGCAGGATTTCGACTATGCCGGGATCGAAGGCCGGCTGCTCTCGTCTTCGTATGCGCCGGGGCCGGAACATCCCGATTACCCGGCAATGATGCGTGAACTCCGGCGAATTTACGACGCCCACGCGGAGGGCGGACGAGTGGCATGTGATTACAAGACGCGGGTCTACTTCGGGCGGCTCGCGTAAACGAGTGCGGGATCGCTATCCTTTGCGGAGACGGTTTGTCCGACGACCTCAAACACGATTTCGCAGCGGTCGGCGCCGTGATTCATACACACACGGTGGCGGGCTGTGACCTTCTCTTTGAAGTGTTTACCCAAACCGATACCCACACCGACGGCCAGCGCGCACAACTTGCGCGGTGAATTGTAGATCAGTTCCAACCGGTTCGGATTTACACGGCGCGCGAGCAGGAAGGGCGGTGTGGCCCCCGGCTGCTGCTTCCGCACCAAGCCGTGCGCTACCCTTTCGGTGTGCTCCAGTACATCGAGCGACCGCCATTCTGGTCGGATCACGTGTGCGTGCATCGTGAGCAGCGCGGGGACTGAGAACTCGCCGAATTCTTCGAGCACGGACGAGAGTGACTGCTTGCTCATAGCCGACGCAGCGGTGAGCAGAGCGCTCGCTTCAGCATCTGGATAAGGTTGCGACAGGTAGACACGCTCCCGCAGTCCGGTAGCTTGCAGCAGCTTGCCCCAGGCGTCTTTGCCGTGCTTGGCTTCCATGTACTCGCGCATCTGCCAGAAGATTCGTCCGTGCATTTAGATGGTCTAACTCCTCAGAAGCGCCGAGTTTCGTGGGCCACTGTGCTACAAAGGACATCGGCAACCTCAGCCGTGAACTTCAGCAGTGCCCACTGATTCGCGGATGGAGATTGCGACGCCGAGGGGATCCGATGGCCGAAGAGAAGTCGTTTCATATGACGCCCGACGAGTTCCGGCAGTATGGCCACGCCGTGGTGGACTGGATCGCCGACTATCAATCGCGCATCGAGTCGTTTCCCGTGCTCTCGCAGGTGAAGCCGGGGGAGATTCGTGCTGCTTTGCCGGCGAATCCGCCGATGCAGGGCGAGTCGTTCCACGAACTGCTGAAGGATGTGGACCGCGTCATCCTGCCGGGAATTACGCACTGGCAGTCGCCGAATTGGTTCGGCTATTTTCCGTGCAATGCGTCGGGTCCGGGAATTCTGGGCGACCTTCTCGCCTCGGGTTTGAACGTGCAGGGGATGCTCTGGTCCACGAGTCCAGCATGCACGGAACTTGAGACGCACGTGATGGATTGGCTGGTCGGCATGCTCGGATTGCCGGAGAAATTTCTATCTTCGGGAGCTGGCGGCGGAGTCATCCAGGATACGGCTTCGAGCGCGGCGCTCTGCGCCTTGCTTGCGGCACGCGAGCGCGCGACTGGCTACGCCAGCAATGCGAAGGGATGCGACGGAAAGCTCATCGCCTACGCTTCGACGCAGACGCATTCGTCCATGCAGAAGGCCGCGATGATCGCGGGGATTGGCGTCGACAATGTGCGGCTCATTGAAGTCGACGAAAATTTCGCCATGAAGCCGGATGCGCTCCGACGACAAATCGAAGCCGACCGGCTCGCTGGCCTGGCGCCGTTTTATGTTTGCGCGACAGTGGGCACGACCAGTTCAAACGCCTTTGATCCAATCGGTGCGATTGGGCAAGTGTGCCGCCAGGAGAATCTCTGGCTGCATGTCGATGCGGCGATGTCGGGAACGGCCATGGTCTGCCCGGAATTCCGCCATCTGCAAAATGGAGTGGAGTTGGCGGACAGTTACAACTTCAATCCGCATAAGTGGATGGGCGTCAACTTCGACTGCAGTTGCTTCTGGGTGGCCGATCGCAAGGCGCTGATTCAGACGCTCAGCATCCTGCCGGAATATCTGCGCAACCAGGCGACGGAATCCGGCGCGGTGATCGACTATCGCGACTGGCACATTCAGCTGGGACGGCGATTCCGCTCGCTGAAGCTGTGGTTTGTGATCCGGCATTACGGTGTGGAAGGCCTGCAGCATCACGTTCGCGAGCACGTGCGGCTGGCGCAGCAGTTTGCGGATTGGGTGGGCCACGATGACCGCTTCGAATTGGCCGCGCCCGTGCCACTGAATCTAGTCTGCTTCCGGCACAAGGCCGGAGACGCCGCGAATCAGCAGATCATGGATCGCTTGAACCGCAGGGGCGATCTGTTCCTGACGCACACGAAACTGAATGGGAAGCTGACGCTGCGGTTGTCCGTAGGGCAGACGAATACGCAGGAGCGCCACGTAGAGCGAGCGTGGGAAAGCATTCGGGAGGAAGCGGGCCGACTCGATGCCCGCTAATCCGCGGGCATGGGCGAGATCCGCGGGGCGCGGCGGCGTTCAACGGCGGGATAGGCCGCTTCGGCGGGGACTTCCAGCCACTTGCGGATCTCCGGCAGAGCCCTGCGCGTTGCGACCTCGCCGGCGTGGATCAATTGGTCGGCGCGCTTGAAGTCGTCGTAGGCGAATCCGGCGACATCGGGCTCGATGATCAGGTCGGCGGCATTCTTCCACAGGCTTGACATGGCGTCCTGTGCAATCGCGAACGACTGTCCCATGACGTCGAACAGATGACGCGGCGCTCCGCCACTGTTCCACGTTCCCTTTAGATGCACGGCCAGCACGCGCTCCGCGCCCATGGTGCGCAGCGGGCGCGTGGGCACAGGATGCGACAGCATGCCGTCGATAAAATAACGGCTGCCAATCTGTACGGGCAGGAACATGCACGGATACGCGCAACTGGCGCGGACCGGATCGATGATCGAGCCGGATTGGAATACCACTCCTTCGCCGGTGTTAAAGTCTGTGGCCGTGACGCCGAGCGGAATGCGCAGCTCTTCGAACGACTTCACTTTCAAGGCGCTGTTCAGAAAGGAGCTCATGCGGTCGTTGGAGGCGAAGCCGCAGCGCGAGAGCGTCCAGCGGGCGAAGGTGGTGAAGCGGACGCTGTGGGCAATGTCTTCCAGTTCGGCGATCGACAAACCGCTGCAGTAAGCTGCGCCAATCAGCGCGCCGACGCTGGTGCCGGCGATGGCGCTGACGGGAATCCCTTCTTGTTCGAGTACGTTCAGAACTCCCACGTGCGCGATGCCGCGGGCGAAACCTCCGCCTAAGGCGAGGCCAATGGCAGGTGCGGAAGAGGGATTAACAGAAGGGTTCTTGCGCGAGAGTTCGCGGCCAAACGCGCGCACGGAGCGAACTATCTTCCCCAGACCGCTCATGGTGAACCCCACATCCTTGTGAACCCTCATTCGGCCCACAAGTTCCGTGCAGCTAAGATGCCACAAAGCCGGTGCAGGCTGTAAGGGCACAAGCGTGCCATTTTGAGTGTCTTTTGTGGCGTTACTGCAGGGGTTTGCCGGCTATCAGTAACTGGTTACCACCAGCTGTTTTGCGGGCGATATTGCGGTGGCCGTGACGGAATTCCTGCATTCCTGCTAACTTGCAAGCAGAATGGTTCGCGAAATTTCTGCCGGCGGCGTGGTGGTACGGAAGCGAGATGGAGAGTGGTGGATGGCTGCCATCGAGCTGCCGGTAGAGTCCGGAACGCCCGCCAAGGCCGGCAAACGTGGGCCGCGGGCGAAAGCGAAGGCTGTTCTTTGCCTGCCCAAGGGCCTGGTCGATCCGGGAGAACAGGCGCTGGAAGCGGCTTTGCGCGAGGTCCGCGAAGAGACCGGGATCACTGGGGCGCTGATTGTGAAGCTCGCCGACATCAAGTACGTCTACGTGCGCTCCTGGGGAGATCACGAACGCGTCTTCAAGATTGTCAGCTTCTACCTGCTGCGCTACGAATCGGGACGCATCGACGACATCTCCGAAGAGATGCGAGTCGAAGTCGCGTGCGCGAAATGGATTCGTCTGGGAGATGCGCCCAAGCTGCTGGCCTATCGCGGCGAAAAGCAGATGGCGCGCAAGGCGCTGGAATACGTCGCCGCCCATGAAGATGTGTGATTCCGCGCACTGGCTAAAATGCGCGCCGAGCGATTACCATTTCCCGTTCACCAATGCATAAGCGTAAATTGATTGCCAGCAAGCCGACTCACTCCATGTCTTCTTCTCTAAGACCGTTTTCAATGAGGCCTACCTATGAAGCGCATTAATAGAGTTGCAATCCTGGGCGCCGGAACCATGGGCGCGCGTATCGCTGCGCACTTTGCCAATGCGGGAGTTCCCAGCTATTTGCTCGACATCGTTCCACCCGATGCGGACGCTCCCGCGCGCAATAAAATCGCTGCCGCTGGACTCGACGCGGCTAAAAAATCGAAGCCCGCCGCTTTCATGGAGTCTTCGCTCGCGCGGCTCGTCACCGTCGGCAACTTCGAGGACGATCTCAAGAAACTTGCTGATGTTGACTGGATCATCGAGGCAGTAGTGGAAAATCTCGAGATCAAACGCGGGCTCTTGCGGAAGGTGGAAACGATCCGTAAGCCGGGGACGATCGTCACGACGAATACCAGCGGGCTGCCTGTGGGCAAGATCGCCGAAGGATTCTCCGACGACTTCCGCAAAGTGTGGTTCGGGACGCATTTTTTCAATCCGCCGCGCTACATGCGCCTGCTCGAACTGATTCCGACGCCGGAAGCGGATCGCGCCGCGATAGACGCGATCGCGCACTTCTGCGACGTGCGCCTGGGCAAGGGCGTAGTGATCGCGAAAGACACGCCCAACTTCATTGGCAACCGCATCGGAACTTTCTCGGTGCTCAACGTGATACGGCTGATGCAGGAGATGGACCTCAGCATCGAAGAAATCGACGCGCTCACCGGACAGGCGGTGGGATGGCCGAAGTCGGCGACCTTCCGCACCATTGATCTGGTCGGGCTCGATATTCTTGGCCACGTGGTCGGCAACATGATTGCGAACGTGCGCGATGAACGCAGCGAGCTTAAGCTGCCGGATTTCTACCAGCAGATGCTCGCCAAGAAATGGCTGGGCGACAAAACGAAGGGTGGCTTCTACAAGAAAGCGAAAGGCGCAGAAGGCAAGGAAGACGAGCGCCTGGCGCTGGATTGGAAGACGCTGGAATATCATCCGCGGCAGAAGCCAAAATTTGCCGCGCTCGATATGGCGAAGAATATTGAAGACACGGGTGCGCGGCTGCGCACGCTGCTGGGTCTTGAGGGCGCGCCGCAAAAAGGCGACAAGGCTGGGGCGTTCCTGTGGGCCGCACTTTCCGATTTGTGGACCTACTCTGCCAATCGAGTGCCGGAAATTTCCGATTCCATCGTGGAAATCGATCAGGCCATGCGCATGGGCTTTAACTGGGAACTCGGCCCCTTCGAATTGTGGGACGCTGCCGGGGTGGAACCCACCGTTGCCCGCATGAAGAAAGAAGGCAAGCCGGTGGCGGCGAATGTGGACAAGTTGCTCGCATTGGGGCAGAAATCCTGGTACGTCGACGATACGAAATCGTCGTCTGGAAGGAAGTACTTCGATCTGGCCACGGCGAACTGGCAGCCGGTGCAAGTTCCCGCGGGCGTGTGGTCGGTGACGGTCGCGAAGAAGTCGAACGGCGTGGTCAAGAAAAATTCAGGGGCATCGCTGGTCGATCTGGGCGACGGCGTGGCCTGTCTCGAGTTCCACAGCAAGATGAATTCGCTGGGCGCGGACATCCTCAGCCTGATTACGCAGTCCCTGAAGCCGGGCGGCCCGGGCGACAACTTCGACGCGTTCGTGATCACCAATGATGCGGCGAATTTTTCGGTGGGCGCGAACCTGATGCTGCTGCTGATGAGCGTGCAGGAGGACGAGTGGGACGACGTCGATCTCGCGATTCGCCAGTTCCAGGGAATGACGCAGGCGATCAAATTCTCGCCGAAGCCGGTGGTCTCCGCGCCGTTCGGACTGTGTCTGGGTGGGGGCACGGAAATCTCGCTGCACGCGGCTGCACGCCAGCCGCATGCCGAGCTTTATACCGGGCTGGTCGAGGTTGGCGTGGGATTGCTGCCGGGCGGCGGCGGCTGCAAAGAAATGCTGCTGCGCGCGGTCGACGGCGCAGCGGCTTCCCGCGGAAAAGCTTCGGGTGAGGCGCTCGCCGGGTCGGTCGAGATGATGGAGGCGATGAAGAGGGCCTTCGAAACGATCGCCACGGCCAAGGTGGCGACCTCGGCACATGAGGCGCGAGCATTCGGATTTCTCTCCGATTCCGACCGCATCACGATGAACCGCGAACGCGTGCTCTCGGACGCCAAGGCGCGCGCTCTCGAACTGGCGCGTGCGGGATACGAACCACCGATTCCGCGCACCGACATTCCCGCACCGGGTGAGAGTCTGCTGGCTGCGCTCAAGATGGGCGTGCATCTCATGCGGCAAGGCGACTACATTACCGACTACGAGGTGAAACTGGCGGGAAGGATCGCCGAAGTGCTCTGCGGCGGAAACGTGACTCCGGGAATGCCGGTGAGCGAGCAGTACATTCTCGATCTGGAGCGCGAGGGCTTCAAGTCGCTCTGCGGGGAGAAGAAGACGCAGGAGCGGATTCAGTACACGCTGAAAACTGGCAAGACGCTGAGGAACTGAGGCACTCCCCGGTTCGCAAAGTTTCGAGAAAATCCGTCACCTCGCGGCCACGTGCGCAAATCGTCGCACGGCCGGCTGCCGTAATTGCTGCGCCCGCCAGAGGTCGTACTGGGACTGCATGTTCATCCACAGTTCCGGCGTGGTACCCAGGGCAGCCGCCAAACGGATTGCCATGGCGGCGGAGATTCCAGCTTTGCCGTTGAGCACGCGCGACAGGGTCACGCGCGTAATCCGTAGGTGGGCCGCGGCCGCGGAGACGGCCAGATCGCCGAGATATTCGCGGAGAACCAGGCCGGGATGCGGTGGATTGTGCATGCGCATGGACGACATCCTCATTTTCCAGGGCATATGCCCTTAACTGGACCATCGCACTAGTGATCGTCCTGATAGTCGACGAGGACCGCGTCCTCGCCCTCAAACTTGAACGTCAGACGCCAGTTGCCGCTGACGCTGACTGCCCAGTGATCCTTGAGTTCTCCGGACAGCGGATGAAGTTTCCATCCCGGTGCATTCATGTCTCCCGGCCGCCTCGCGTTATCGAGGGCAAACAGTTGCAGCCGTAGTTTGCCAGCATGCTTGGGTTGAATCCCGGCTTTCGATCCGGTGTGGAAAAACTTCTCCACGCCCCGGTGACGGAAGCTCTTGATCACTCGTATAGTGTAACGCTACGCGTTACATCCGTCAATCATCGAGCGCGGCGACCTGCGCTACAATCGCCTCATGGTTTCGATAAAAAGACCTTTGCTGGCTGCTGCTGCGATCATCAGCCTGACCGTACTAATCTCTTTGGCTCCACCCGCGGGCGCCCAAGCCACCGTGCCAGGCAATGCTCCAACGAGCGAATCCGCTCCCGATGTACCCGATGCGATTGCGGTACCCGCAGGACTTCAGCCTGTTCTCTCCCTGCGCGCTTCGGGATCGCAGATCTACACCTGCCAGGCGGCCGCGGATGGCAAGTTCAGTTGGACGCTGAAAGCTCCCGACGCCGAATTAAAAGATCGGAAAGACAAGGTTATCGGGCAGCACTCGGCCGGGCCGACATGGAAGCTGAATGACGGCAGCGAGGTCGCCGGGAAAGCGGCGGCCCACGTCAATGCGCTCGATCCGGAGTCAGTTCCCTGGCTGCTGGTGAATGTCACGAGCAATTCCGGCAAGGGTGCGCTCGCTAAGGTGACCACGATTCAGCGGGTGCACACACATGGGGGCATGCCTCCCGGCGCGGGCTGCGATGAATCGCACAAAGGTGACGAGACCAAGAGCAGCTACACCGCCGACTATTACTTCTTCGCGCCCACGAAGTGAAGTCGCGGACACCCGATGGCGGCTCCCACAAGTACCTTTGCTCGCTTCGCTCGGGGACCCTTCGGCTCCTCAGGGCAGGCTCACGAATGCGTCCGTCCCCACGTGGCTATCGGAGCTTCTAACGAGTGACTCTACGGCTCCAACAGGATCGGCTTCACACCGAGTGCGATCGCCCCGGGAATGGAGTGCGCCTGGCCGAGGATATCCACGTACCGGGTGTAATTCGTAGGCGCGTTGTAAATGGAAGTACTGCAATTTCCATGGTCACAAGTTTGCGAAGTGTCCCAGACGACTAAATTCTTGCCAATCGCGCAGGACCAGATGTTGCCGTCATTACTGCACGGGGAAGCCTGCTGGCCGAGCAGCCATCCATAGACGACGTTGTAGGCCAGTGCAGCAGGGGTTGGGTTTCCGTTTTTGTCCTCAATCGTGCCCGAGACGGCCTGGCCCCAGGTGAACCAGTCCTGAAATTTCAGGTTGTTACTGGCCGCGAGTCCAGCCTGAATTACCTCATAGTGGGCAATCCAAGCGACCTGCATGTCAGCATCACTCACTCCATTGGTGCCCCAGCCGCCTTCCGTCGTCATGATGGGCTTACCCTTCATGCCATAGGTGTCAGCTAACTGACGGAAAGTTGTGACCATGGTCTGGATGGGGGCGTTGGTGGAATTTGGACTCTCGGGCAGCGGCACCGGTCTGGGCACTCCCGGACCGGTCTGGCTTGGATAGCCGTGGAACGTAAGCCCGTCGGCGTAGCTGCCGCCTCCGGCCTTGAGGTATGCAGTCATGAAGTTGATGCCGTTCATCCAGACCACCGACGGGGTCAGCACCTGGGCATACGGATCCTTCTTCACGATCGGATAGGCAGCCTGCGCCAGGGCAATCATCTGCGCCACCGTACCGGTCCAGAATTTCGTGTTGCTGCCTTCCACCCAAATCTCGTAGTAGCTGACGTGAGGCGCGGTCTTGCCGTTGTAATGGCTCATCACGGTGGTGACAAAATCGACCCAGTCCTGGATATTGTCTGGGGCAACCGTGCAGGCGACGACTTTCATCTGGTTGTGAAAACAAGAGGTCTGGTCCGCAACAGCCCAACCCGGAGTCCATCCTCCCAGATCGATCACGATCTGTGCGACTCCGTTCGCGTCCTTCGGGGACTTTTTCACGAACTGGTCCATGCTCTTGAAGTTGTAGATTCCGCGTCCAGTTCCTTCAATGGTGGTCCAGCCCACCGGAGGATGCGCAATGGTGCCGTAGCTCACCTTCGGCATGTCATTGGTGGAGGCAACTCCCATGGCAAAAAAGCTAGGTTGTATTTGGCCCTGGGAGGCCACGACGGAAGTGAGGAAAATCATTATTGCGAGAATCTTGTGCATTGCGGTACCTCCTGGCGTTTTCTGCCCTGAAAACTCTTGAAAGATCGGGATTGACCTGGCGGATGACTCCCGCTCAGGTCGTTTTTCCGGGGGAAGTAGTTGCGACGGTCCCAGTGCGGAGATTCGTGGCGTCTCCCCGTCTCCATAGTTCTTGCGGGCCGTCGGATACTTCGCCACAATAATTCCGAGGGTTTCCACGAACCGTGATGACAATCACTACTGCCCGTGACCGAACCCCGTTTGTCACTCCGGACGGCTTTGTCGGGCATAGAATCAGCTACGTACGTGGGCCGGGAGGATAATGAGGTTCGGGCTCACCCTATAATTCGTAGCGGAGAACTGCAATGCGTGAAGTCGTAATCGTTTCTTCTGTTCGCACTCCTGTGGGACGCGCCTTCAAAGGCACGCTCCGAGCTACCCGTCCCGACGAACTCGCGGCCATCGCCATCAAGGGCGCGCTCCAACGTGTGCCGGGACTCGATCCCAAAGAAATTGAGGACGTAATCCTCGGCTGCGCCATGCCTGAGGCTGAGCAGGGCATGAATGTGGCTCGCATCGCCTCATTGCGCGCGGGCCTGCCGGTCGAAGTGTCGGCGATGACCATCAACCGGTTCTGCTCTTCCGGCTTGCAGGCGATTGCCATGGCGGCCGAACGCATCATGAGCGGCGGGGCAGAGGTCATGATTGCCGGCGGCACCGAATCGATGTCGATGATTCCGATGGGCGGGCATAAAATCTCTCCGAACCCATGGCTGGTTAGCAACTATCCCGACGCGTATCTCTCCATGGGGCTGACTGCCGAGCGGGTTGCTCAGCGCTTTGGCATTACGCGCGAAGCGGCCGATGAATTCTCGCTGCGCAGCCATCAGAAAGCGACTGCGGCGATTCAGGCGGGCAAGTTCGACGACGAGACCGTGTCAGTGCCGGTGAGCTTCACCACGCCGAACGGCTCGAAGCCCAAGCGGCAGGAAATGGTTTTCAAAATGGATGAAGGGCCGCGAGCCGATATCTCGCTCGAAGCGCTGCTCGCGCTCAAGCCCGCATTTCATGTGAAGGGAACGGTGACCGCCGGAAATTCGTCGCAGATGTCGGACGGTGCGGCCGCCGCGATTGTGATGTCGGCGGATCGGGCGAAGGCCCTGGGCATCAAGCCGCTGGCCCGGTATGTGTCCTTCGCTACTGCGGGATACAAGCCGGAGGAAATGGGCCTCGGCCCGGTGTTCGCCATACCAAAGGCGTTGAAGATGGCCGGGCTGAAACTGAGCGACATCGCGGTGATCGAACTCAACGAGGCCTTCGCGGCGCAGTCGCTGGCCGTGATCAAAGAGGGCGGGCTCGATCCAGAGCGAGTGAATCCCAACGGTGGCGCGGTTGCCCTGGGGCATCCCTTGGGATGCACCGGTGCCAAGCTGACGGCGACCGTGATCCGCGAGCTGAAGCGCCGCAACGAACGCTATGGCATCGTGACCATGTGCGTTGGCGGCGGCATGGGCGCGGCTGGGATCTTCGAGAATCTTACTTAACTGGTGTGGCACGGGCGCCCCCGCCCGCGGCCCTGAGAGACTGTGACCTGCACGGAAACGCGGGCGGGGGCGCCCGCGCCACTAATTCTGCTTTACACTGATGGGTTGAACCACGACCTTCAGATGACGGTGGATTCTGTGCGCTCGGGCGATGTGCGCGCGTTGTCGCGGGCTATCTCAACGGTCGAAAATCGCGCATCGGGATCGTCCGACCTGCTGAAAGCGTTGTTTCCCCACAGCGGGCGCGCGCGCGTGATTGGCCTTACCGGTGCACCGGGTGCGGGGAAGAGCACGCTGGTCGATCAACTGGCGCGGGTCTATCGCAAAGAGAATCGGACGGTCGGAATTATTGCGGTCGATCCGACCAGTCCCTACACCGGCGGAGCGATTCTGGGCGATCGCATCCGCATGCAGGATCATTTTTCCGACCCCGGAATTTACATTCGCAGCATGGCCACGCGTGGATCGCTGGGCGGGCTGGCGCGCACCACGGCGGACGTCACCACGGTGCTCGACGCCTCAGGCCGCAATGACATTCTGATTGAGACCGTCGGCGTGGGGCAGGATGAAGTTGACATTGTGCGGCTGGCCGCGATCACAGTGGTGATTCTCGTGCCGGGCATGGGCGACGATGTGCAGAGCATCAAGGCCGGCATCATGGAGATTGCCGATATTTTCGTGATCAACAAAAGCGACCGCGAAGGCGCCGAGCGTGTGGAGCGCGAGATTCGCGCGCTACAATCGCTGGCCATGCGTCGTGATGGCTGGACGCCTCCGATTGTGAAAACCGTGGCCAGCGAGGGCAAGGGTGTAGACGATCTGGTGATCGCCATCGCTTCTTACGAGACTTATCTGCAGAAAGAAAATCTGGCGCTGAAGAAGAGTGCAGAGAACTGGCAGGAACGGCTGGTGGAGATGCTGCGGGATGTCATGCTCGAAAAAGCCCGCTCGCAGATGAGCGATGGCAACTTGGCGCGGTTGGCGTCGGAAGTGGCCGAGCACAAGCGCGATCCGTATACGTTGGTCGAAGAGATTGCGGCAAAGGTAGGAAACAAGTAGCCCCGGACGCATTCGTCCGGGTCGCCGGGTTGAGCGGCGGCCGAATGCGTCCGCCGCTAGGCAAGTCAATTTATGTTTCAGATCGATCATCTCGGCATTGCAGTGAAGTCGCTGGCATCGGCGAAGGCCATTTACGAAAAGCTGGGGCTCACGGTCTCGCCTGAGGAGACCGTTGAGCAAGAGCAAGTCCGGCTGGTCATGGTTCCTGTGGGCGAGAGCCGTCTGGAGCTACTGGAGGCCACGTCAGAAAACTCGGCCATCGCGAAATTTATTGCCAAGCGCGGCGAAGGGCTGCATCACGTCTGCCTGAAAGTTCCCGATTTGCCGGCCGCGGTTGCGCGCCTCAAGGGTGACGGCGTGCGGCTGGTCTCGGAAGAAATCAAGACCGGCGCCGGCGGGCATCGCTATGTGTTTGTGCATCCGTCAAGCACCGGTGGCGTGCTGCTGGAGCTGGTCGACTCACAGCACTAGACTTGATTGCCCGCTCCCGATTCCTCAATCATCCAGAAGGATAGTCGTAAGACAAGACGGATAGCGCCGGGGATAGCCAGGTGCGCAGCGGGCCCATCTCTGGCTCATCGGTGGTCGTATGTAACTCGTGCAGTTGGAGTGGTTTCCAGCCCGGAAGTCGATTCCGTGAAGAGACGAACTGGTCTGGCACGATACCTGCGAAGCTCACAGGTACAGGAGGTGGCTTATGAACATCGAGATGGTTTCTTTCGCGGTGGGCAGCGTGCTCGTTCTCATCGGGATTCTCGGGGGCGGATTCGAGGTCAGAGAAATCAAAATCCCGAAGGTCGGAATGGGCGTTCGCGTACTTGCTTTGTTGGCCGGTGCTCTGTTCGTTTGCCTCGGCATTGGTGAGAGTCCTACCGGAGGCGACAAGAACGTTCAGGCGTCGTCGGTGTATGCCGCTCCACCAGAAAAGCCCGTCGACTTCTTAGTCGTCGACGATCTGGGCCAGGGCCAGATCAGCGAGCAAGTCACGCTTCTGATCGACGGCAAGAACGTTGGGGATCTGACGGTCGACCGGGAGCATCCGCATTCCAGCATTAAGATCAACGTCAGTAAAGCTGGACAACATAGTTTCCACGCAGAAGCAGACGCGGTCTTCAACGACAACGGCGCCACACTGGCGTATGCGGGAACCGGGCAAGGGATGATTGATGTACAGGCGAACGAGAAGTACAGCCTGCGCGGCTCGATCAGCGGCAATACCTGGCTGGTAAGCCTCGAACAGGAGCCGTAGTTGCTTTTGTCGCCACAGCAACTGCTATTCTGAGTTGGCCCATGATTGGATTGCACAGGCCATTTCTCACGATTGACACGTCAGGAAAACAAGGGGGTGTGGCGCTACTGCGGGCTGTCCGGCATGGGGACCGGGAAGAGATCTCGCTGGTAGAAGAGGTTCCGCTCGTGGGCGGAACCTTTTCTGCACAGTTGGTGCCTCAGATAGCGGTTTTGCTCGAAAAACACCGGATCAGCAAGGCAGAAATCGAGGCTTTCATCGTGGTCTCTGGGCCGGGATCGTTTACCGGGCTGCGGGTTGGGTTGGCCGCCATCAAGGCACTGGCTGAAATTCTGCGGAAGCCGATTGCGCCGGTGTCGCTGCTGGAAGTCCTGGCGCTGGCGGCCCGCGTGGAAGGAAGAGTCGTGGCTGCCATCGACGCGGGCCGGGGCGAAGTCTATGTCGGGGAATATCGAGCAGCGAACGATTCGGCCGAGCGCCTGAACGAGCGACTGTTGCCGGTTGCCGAGTTCTTATCTGCGGCGGCGGCTTCCTCGGTAGCGACTAGCAACGAGTCTCTAGCCGAGACGGCTCGTAAAGCTGGGCTGCCGGTTGTTCTGGTCGAGTCAGTCAACGCGGCGATGATCGCGCACCTGGGATGGAAAAAGCTGCGCGCCGCAGAGACGGTGACTCCGGAGGAGTTGGAGGCGAACTACATCCGGCGCTCGGACGCGGAGATCTTTGCGAAGCCAGCCTCCAACTCCTGAATTGCCGGCTCCCAAAATCGGCTCGAACTCAATGACGATTCGCCCCGCAACACTCGACGACATTCCTTCATTGATCGGGGTTGAGCGCCAATGTTCCTGCGCCTCGCATTGGAGCGAGGAACAGTATCGCGAGGCTTTCGCGCTGCGCGTGAATAGGCTCATCCTAGTGGCCATGCGAGTCTCTTCCGGCAACGGCTTCGAAGTCGCAGGGTTTCTAGTTGCCCGTCACCTTGCTCCCGAGTGGGAACTGGAAAACATAGCGGTTGCGCCCGAGGCTCGCAGAAGCGGGCTGGGCATGCAGCTTCTAAACGCGCTGCTAACCCGCGCCAGGGAAACAAACAGCCAGTCGGTGTTTCTCGAGGTGCGGGAGTCAAATGCGGCTGCCCGGGCTCTTTACGAGAAAGTCGGCTTCCGCCAGACGGGCCGCCGCAAGGCCTATTACACCGGCCCTCCCGAAGATGCAATTCTCTACCACTTGACCTTCTCACTTTGAGACTGCACCAGTTTTAGGCATTGCTCCGATTGTTAATGCTGTGTTACCGTGACGGCATAATCCCGGTTTGGAGGTCTGCTGGATGCTGACTTCGAAAGACCAACTCCTGACCAATCACGAAGAATTTCGCAGATTGGCTCAGGAGCACTCACAGTACTCGCAACGTCTCGATTCACTCACCCAAAAACGGTACCTCAGCGAAGACGAGAAGCTGGAAGAAGTCCGGCTGAAGAAGCTGAAACTGCGTCTGAAGGACCAGATGGAATCGATCGAGCGCGAGTATCGCCAGCAGTACGGCGTCAACGTAGCGTAATTTCTGGCAAGCTGGAGCGACTGAGTCCGCTCGCGCACAAATTTATCTTCTGCAAGGCGCCGCGTGGCGCCTTTCTTTATTTGCGGTTAGCGGTCTTCGGGCAAGATTGGCGGCATTCTCCGGCCGCCGCCGACTATAATTGGAAACAATCCCATGGTTCGTGATGGATACCTTTATGCAGCGCTGCTGGTGGCCGCCGCGGTGCTGGTCGGGTGGCTGGCCACTCCTGCCTGGGCGATTCCCGCCTTGCTGCTGGCGTTCTTTTTTCTGTGGTTCTTTCGCGATCCGGACCGCGCGATTCCGCA
>Ga0075029_100000195_pt1 | contig 32021 bp, 31 predicted proteins | sample LitLauG_LLR_2013_FD_71391 | JGI IMG/M metagenome (GOLD analysis project Ga0075029, IMG submission 71391) | Freshwater sediment microbial communities from North America - Little Laurel Run_MetaG_LLR_2013 | ecosystem: Environmental > Aquatic > Freshwater > Creek > Sediment | place: USA... | reverse complement strand
GGATGCACCAACAACGGACCGAACGTAGGGATCAACGGCGACGCGAATTCGGAGATATCGCCATGATCAAAGAACCCACTCGCTGGATGTGGGGATGGACATGGGTCCGGACGTGGGCTGCCGACCTTCGCTTCGGCCTGCGCATGATGCGGCGAACGCCCGCCATGAGCGCGGCCTCGATACTGATGCTGGCCGGCGGGATGGCCTTGAACATCACGGTCTTATGCTGGCTACGCGCGGTCACGGGCAAGACTCTGCGCGGCGCGCGCGAACCACAGCACCTGGTGGAGGTATTGCCATCCTAGGGCGGCAGCGCCGGTCTTCCGATATGGCCTTTCCGGATTTTCGCGAGATTGCGAAGAGAATGATTGGTTGTGTGGAAGGCTGGTGACGGTCAACGCATTCGATGTCCTGGGCGTGAGGGCGGAGCGGGGCCGCACATTCGTTCCGGAAGAAGACCGCGTGGAGGGCGCGCATCCAGTGCTGATGATCAGCCACGACTTGTGGCAGCGCCGACCTTATCGTTAAGTGAACAGTATTGTACCTTATCCGCGTACTTGTAGGATCCATCACTGACAAACGTTCTGCTGGTACAGCTTGGGGTCAAGTCCGGAAGGTCCGGGATTGCACGGAATCGCGCTCAAGTATGTGTAGACCGCAAGGAGATCGCGATTGGTCATGTTGGCAAAAATCGGCCATCGCATCACCTGCAGAAGATCCCCGTTGAACGGAAACGCCAGGCAGTTCGCAGGCGTACCGGGACTGGTACAGCTTGGGTGAATGTGATCGAAATCCGTGCCGTTCCTCATGATCTGTAAGAACTCCGGAAACGTGTGGCCTCCCTCCGGCAGCCCTGTCTTGTCCGGCGTCAGGTTGCGTGTGTAGAGATGAGGAATGCTACCCGGTCCGCCTGGGAATGGACCGAAATCTCTGCCTCCTGCAAGGTAGTGCGTCGGGTCCGTGGTTACCTTTCCGCTGAAGGGTGGCGAAAGCAGATATGGATTTCCGGTGGGCGTAAACTCGACTGCGGGGTCGAGGGCGTGGCACCCGTTGCAATCCCCCTGCGCGTTGACGATATAACTGCCCAGTCCAACCAGCGCGCGATCTTTTCCAACAAGATTCAGCGGCACGGGAGCAATCGCGAAGCCCTGCTGAATCTTGGATTCGTCCTCGTTCCCCTGGTTGTTATCATTCTGCGCACGCACCTCGGAGGAACTGACTAACATCATTCCCGCCAGTGCGATGGCGGCAAAGGTTGAAATTGCGACCGCGGGACCAGCCCGCAGCCAATTCTTCTTCATCATCGAAAGCCTCCTTTACACCCCAACTTGCATCACATTACTCCTTGGAGCCCGCCTCCCCCTCCCGGCCATACGCCACGGCAAGTTCGCCCTGCCTCGGCTACCCCCTGCGTCCACATGACGATCCAGAGAAGGGCCACGGCTGGCTTCACCCGTTTGCACCGGGCAATGGCCGATGTAGATGTTCGACGATTGCCATGGCATCGAGCTTAATGGTGATCAGGACGGCACTCAAGTGTTAACCGTTGTCAGATGGTTTAGAGTAGAGCAATGGTTGTGGCCGACAATGCCGCGATTCAAGAGCATCTGGACCGGCTGCTTGCAACGCCTGCCTTCGCGCGGGCTCCCAGGTTGAAAGCTTTTCTGCGGTTCATCGTAGAGGAAACGCTTGCCGGTCGCAGCAGTCAACTGAAGGAGTATACGATTGCTACCGAGGTCTACGGTAGACATCCGGAGTTCGATCCGCGGCTGGATGCGACTGTCCGCGTAGAAGCTCTCAAGCTCAGGACCCGGCTCGAGGCGTACCACTGCGGCGCCGGTTCGGGCGAGCGGGTCAGAATCCTTTTGGGCAAGGGGTCATACGTTCCTGATATTTCGTTCACCAAGGATGCCCAGCCCTGCGAAGCATTGGATTCCTGTGCGCGGGGTCATGAGTTGCTGGCCCTACGAACGCCACAGGCTCTGGAAGAGGCATATCAGTGCTACTGGAGCGCAATCGTGGGTTCTCCCGAGACGAGCGAAGCGTATCAGGGCCTGGCGGCCTACTACTTCACTGCTGGCGGTATGGAGATGCTGCCGCCAAGCGAAGCGTGGCCTCGAACGCGAATGGCCATCGCACAAGCGCGATCTCTGGGAAGGGTTGCACCCGCGGTCGAACTGATTGAGGCCGAACTGGCATACATGAGAGCAGACGTGACGCGTTCCGAAGCGATCTCTCAACGCACCGTGAAAAGGAATCCGAAGGATCCGGCTGCGCATTTTGGGCACGCGGGCATACTTTCGGCGCTGGGCCGCCACACTGAATCCGTTGAGCACATGCGAACGGCAGCAGCGATGGCCGGAAAAGCCGGTCCCGATGCGCCCTTTACCATATTGTGCGAAGCACATGTGAGCTGGGCGCTGTACCACGCGCACCGCTACCAAGCGGCTCGCGATCATCTGCAGGACAGATTTGGCGCCGAAAGCTCCATTCCCGTAGTGCTCTACCATCGCGGTCGAATTTTGACGGAATTGGGGGATCTAGCTAGAGCCTGCAATTGATTGCCTTCTGCGCTTGTGTTCGGCGGTGCCAATCCCCATGGCTCGCAGCGCTCTGGCTTACGCGATGGCGCGAGCGGGTCTCAGATCCGAAGCCGAAGCGATGCTTGATGAGATGTGCTCGACTACTGCCGGCTATGTCTCTCCCGTTCGTTCCGCAGCCATTCATCGCGCTCTGGGACGCCATCAGGCTTACGCCGCCGACCTGATGCGGGCCGGCCATGAGTTCGCCATGATTTGGTCAAAGGTAGATCCACAACTCAGGTGCATAGAAGTAGCGGATTCTTGAGCGTGCGCCTGCGTTGCGGCAAGCCTCGCCAATCGAGCACCCGAGCCACGTGTACCCCTCGGTTGTGTGTTCCTTTTCCGCCTCTTCCCTTCTGCGCATAGGCGTTAGATTGCCGGCGCGAAGGCCATTTCGCAGTCGATTACCTACCACCCGGCGATTCACTGGACGCCACTCACCATCGAGGTCGGCCACGGAGGTAGCTGAGAACGCCGAGAGGTGGGAACCGCGGCCGGTTCGAGGTTTCGCATGGCGCAATGGTGTGCGATCCCGAGATCTCCGATGTATACTTTCTACTGGTCGCGGCCGGCCACCAGGAGGTTTCATGCTTAAGGTCATCAAGTACGCGGCGCTGCCCGGGGTTCTTGCCGCCATGGCGCTGCTCGCGGGATGCGGCGGACCGTTACTGGTCACGGTGCCGACGTACCATTACGACAACTACCGGAGCGGTTGGGACCAGAACGAAGCCTCGCTGACGTACGCCAGGGTCGGCAGTTCGTCATTCGGCGAACTCTTCAACATCCCCCTCGACGATCAGGTGGACGCTCAGCCCCTGATTGTGCCGATCGTCAATGTGACGGTGGGATCGAGCCGCGGCGTCCGCAATGTCGCCTACGTCGCCACGGAGAACAACACCATCTACATGATCGACAACGTGGCGGGCACGATCCTGCACTCCAAGAACTTTGGGCCGCCGGTCCCGGCGCCTCTGGGATGCACCAACAACGGACCGAACGTAGGGATCAACGGAACACCGGTCATCGACGCCAAAACCATGACCATGTATGTGGTCACCTACACGCTGGAATCCGGCACGCCGGTCTACCGCCTGCGGGCGCTGGACCCGGGCAGCCTGGCGGAAAAGATACCCAGCGTGGTGGTGTCGGCCAGCCACATTTTGAAGGATGGCACAACGCATTTCGCCTTCGATGCCAAGTACCAGCGGCAACGCGCGGCGCTGGTGGAGGCGAACGGCAACATCTATGCCGGATTCGGAAGCTTCTGCGACTGGGGTGGCGGCCATTCGCGTGGCTGGGTTCTGGGCTGGAATGCAGCCACGTTAGCGCCGCTGGCGGCGAATCAGATGAACGATACCCAGGTGACCGAGCCCAACAATATGTTCCTCTCTTCGGTATGGATGTCGGGCTATGGAATTGCCGCCGACGATGCCGGCCACCTGTATTTCGTTACCGGAAACTCCGATTACAGCGGCACCACTTATGACGGCGTGACCAACATCCAGGAGAGCGTGGTCAAGGAATCGGCCGACCTGACCAAGGTGTTGAGCTTGTTCACGCCATCCGGTCCGCTGGTGGCCAGCCCGTCGTGCGTCGATTCGGCCCCTAACCGGCCGGTCGATCAGTCGGATCTGGAGAAGACGGACTGCGACTATGGATCGGGCGGTGTGCTGCTCGTTCCCAAACAGCCCTCGGACAAAGCCAGCATGGGAGCAGCCGCGGGAAAGAACGGAAAGATGTACGTGCTGGACCTGGCCAACCTGGGCGGCAAGACGGTCTCGGGCATCGGCGGAACACCGGTCGATATCGGTGGCTGTTGGTGCGGCCAGTCGTACTTTTCGGACGGAACCGTGCACGTGGTTGCCAGTGGCGGCAACAGCGTGACCCTCTGGAAGGTCCAAGCGTCGCCGTTGGCTTTGACCCAGGAGGCCACGTCAGGCGGAGTCGGCGGCAATCAGGACCCGGGATTCTTCACCAGCATCTCGTCGAACGGAACGGGAAGTTCGTCGGAGCCCATCATCTGGGCCGTTTCGCGGCAGGACACGTTCACGACTCCTCCGACCCCGGGGCCGGTGTACCTCACGGCCTTCAAAGGTAAGGCTTCGGGCGGCACCCTGCCGCAACTCTTCCACGCACAAGCAGGCACCTGGCTCACGCTCCAAAATCAGGGCAACGCCAACATCGTACCGGTGGTGGCGAACGGCCGCGTTCTAGTGGCGAGCCACAAACAGCTCAGGATTTTTGGGCTTCATTGAAAAGGAAGGCTCCCATGCAACGGTTCAGAATCCCAGCGCCGATGATCGTGGTTGCGCTCGCTTGCGCGTGGTTCGCGGACTCGCGGGCGCTGGCTCAGCCGGCGGATGCCTCACACCTGGTGTGTGGCATCGCACACAAGATCAGCGGGTCGAAGTTCGAGATCGAGACCCGGTCCGGCAAAGTGGTACGGGTGGACGCCACGAATGCGATCCAGGCCGACCGGCGCGCCATTCTCTACGAGGGGACGCCGGTATCGGCAGAAGGGGCGATAGACAAAGGCGGAGTGCTGCACGCCGAAACCGTGAACCGCTTGAAGAATTCCCGCTCCAGTTGGCCGCCAGACCGCTGATCCGGCGCGCCGATGGCCAGCACGCGTGGCCTGAAAGGGAGTTCTCGAGGCGGGGGCGCGGAGAAGGGCTCGGGGTCGCGCAGCGGTAGGGAGTATGGCAGGAGCGGCATGATATAGTGTGTTTTCAGGCTGCCTGTCACAGCCTGGCACAGCAGATTCTCCATGAAAATTCACGAGTATCAGGCAAAGGCCATGCTGGCCAAGTACAACGTCCCTGTGCCGCGCGGGGAAGTTGCGTTCACGATCGAAGAGGCTGAGTTGGCGGCCAGAAAGATCGGCGGCAGCGTGGTGGTGAAAGCGCAAATCCACGCCGGCGGGCGCGGCAAAGGCGGCGGCGTCAAAGTTGCCAAGGACGCGAACGAGGCTGTTGAGCTGGCCAAGAAGATTCTCGGCATGCACCTGGTCACGCATCAGACGGGCCCGGAAGGGCGCATCGTGCAGCGGCTTCTGATTGAGGAGACGCTGCCCATCGAGCGGGAGCTGTATCTCGGCATCGTGCTCGACCGGGTGCAGGGTAAGCCGGTGTTGATGGCGTCGTCGGCGGGCGGCATGGAGATCGAAGAAGTCGCGGCCAAGACTCCCGAACTCATCCTCAAGGAGACATTGGATCCCGGCGCCGGTCTGGCGCCGTTCCAGGCGCGCAAACTGGCGTTCGGTATCGGGATTCCGGCCGCGAGCGTGAACGGCGCCGCCGCGGCCATGACCGCGCTGGCGAAGGCGTATGTGGCGATGGACGCTTCGCTCGCCGAAATCAACCCATTCATCCTGACCCAAGACGGTAAGGTGTATGCGCTCGACGCCAAGATCAACTTCGACGACAACGCGCTCTACCGCCACAAGGAATTGCTGGACCTGCGCGACCTCAACGAAGAGGACCCGCTCGAAGTGGAGGCTTCGCGCTACGGCCTGAACTACATCAAGCTCGATGGCACGGTGGGTTGCATGGTGAACGGCGCCGGACTGGCGATGTCCACCATGGACATTATCAAATACGCCGGCGGCAGCCCCGCCAACTTCCTGGATGTGGGCGGAGGCGCGAGCGCGGAGCAGGTCAAGAACGCCTTCCGCATCCTGCTGTCGGACCATCACGTGAAAGCGGTTTTGATCAACATTTTCGGCGGCATTCTGCGTTGCGACACGCTGGCCACGGGGGTGGTGGCCGCCGCCCGCGACCTCAACATTCAAGTGCCCATCGTGGTTCGCATGGAAGGCACCAACGTGGAACTGGGCCGGCAGATCCTGATGGACTCGGGGCTGAATTTCACCGTAGGCCAGGACATGCTGGATGCCGCGCAGAAGGTAGTCAAGCTGGCAGCCTAAAATTCATGAGCGTACTAGTCGATAAACAAACCCGCCTGCTCGTGCAGGGCTTCACCGGCAGAGAGGGCACCTTCCACGCGCAGCAGGCCATAGCCTATGGCACCACGGTAGTCGGGGGCGTAGTACCGGGCAAGGGCGGGACCACCCACCTGGACTTGCCGGTTTTCAATACGGTGGCCGAGGCAGTCAGGGAAACGGGCGCCAACGCCACCGTGATTTTCGTGCCGCCGCCGTACGCGGGCGACACCATCATGGAAGCCGCCGATGCGGGCGTGGCGCTGGTGGTCTGCATCACGGAAGGCATACCGGCGCTCGACATGGTCAAGGCCTGGGAATTCCTCAAGGACAAGCGGACGCGCCTGATCGGCCCCAACTGCCCCGGCATCATTTCCCCCGGCAAGTGCAAGATCGGCATCATGCCGGGCCATATTCATCTGGAAGGCCACGTCGGCGTGGTGTCGCGTTCCGGCACCCTGACCTACGAAGCTGTGGGCCAACTGACCAGACTGGGCATCGGTCAATCCACCTGCATCGGGATTGGCGGCGACCCGATTATCGGGACCAATTTCGTCGACGCGCTGACGCTGTTCAATGAGGACCCCGACACCCACGCCATCATCATGATCGGCGAAATCGGCGGCAATGCCGAAGAGACCGCCGCGGCGTATGTGAAGGCCCACGTGAGGAAGCCGGTGGTGGGTTTCGTCGCCGGCCAGACGGCGCCCCCGGGACGCCGCATGGGCCATGCCGGCGCCATTATCGCGGGCGGATCGGGCAAGGCCTCGGACAAGATCAAAGCCATGGCGGAAGCGGGCATCACGGTCTGCTCCACGCCGGCCGAATTAGGAGCGAAAGTTCAAAGCCGCTTGTAACTCCGTATGCCTCTCGAACGCACCTTTTCCATCATCAAGCCCGATGCCGTCGCCGCCGGGCAAGCAGGCGAGATCCTCGCCATGATCCAGAAGGCCGGCTTCCAGATCCTGGCCCTGCGCATGACGCGCCTGAGCGAAACCCAGGCCGGCGCCTTCTACGCCGTCCATCGCGAGCGCCCGTTTTACGGCGGCCTGGTCAAGTTCATGACCGAAGGCCCGATCATCGTCATGGCGCTGGAGCGCGAAGACGCCGTGAGCGGCCTGCGCGAGGTGATGGGCGCCACCAACCCGGCCAACGCGGCCGAGGGAACGATCCGCAAGCGGTTCGCCGCCAATATCGAGCGCAACTGCATTCACGGCTCGGACGCACCGGAAACGGCGCAAGTCGAGCTGCGTTTCTTCTTCAGCACCGCCGACCTGCTATAGTCCGTGGGGCAGCCTATGACAGCCGGCATCATCACCGAGTCCGCTCCCAATGAACGCCGGGTTGCCTTGACGCCGTCCGCTCTGTCGGTTTTGAACAAGACTGGTGTAGACCTGCTGATGCAATCCGGCGCCGGAACCCGTGCCGGGTTCGCGGACGGCGAGTACTCGGAAAAAGGCGTTCGGATCGCGGCCAGCCGCGAAGAAGTCTTCGCCACCGCCGACGTGATCCTGACGGTCCGGGCGCCCGGCGCCAATCCGGAAACCGGGGCGGCCGATCTCGCCATGCTGCGCCGCGGCCAGGCGCTCATCGGCTTTGGCGAGCCGCTCACGGCGGTGGATGCCGCGCGCGCTTTGGCGGAAGGCGGGGTCAGTTTTCTCGCCATGGAATTGATGCCCCGGATCACACGGGCGCAGAGCATGGACGCGCTCTCTTCGATGGCCACGATCGCCGGCTACAAGGCCGTGCTGATCGCGGCGGACAACCTTCCGCGCATGTTCCCCATGCTGATGACGGCCGCAGGAACCATCGCTCCGGCGCGCGTTTTGGTGATCGGCGCCGGGGTAGCGGGACTGCAGGCCATCGCGACCGCGCGGCGTCTGGGCGGAGTGGTCAGCGGCTACGATATCCGCGCCGCCGTGAAAGAGCAGATCGAAAGCCTGGGCGCGCGCTTCGTGGTGCTGGATGTCGAAGCCGGCGCGGCCGAGGACAAAGGCGGCTACGCCAAGGCGATGGGCGAAGAGTTTTACCGCCGCCAGCGCGAGGCACTGGCCAACGTGCTGGCCGAACAGCAGGTGGTGATCACGACGGCCGCCGTTCCCGGAAAGAAAGCGCCGATCCTGATCACGGGCGAGATGGCGGCCCACATGGCGCCGGGGTCGATCATCGTGGACGTCGCCGCCGAGCGCGGGGGAAACTGCGAACTGACGCGGCCAGGCGCAGTGGTGGAGGCCGGCGGCGTCCGCGTGTTCGGCCCGGTGAATCTGCCGTCCACGATTCCCTACCATGCCAGCCAGCTCTACGCCAAGAATATCGCGACGTTCTTGAAGTATCTCGTCAAGGATGGCAGGCTGGCGTTGAACCGCGACGACGAAATCGTGCGCGAAACGTTGGTGACGCATGCGGGAGAGGTGGTCCATCCCCGCGTCCGGGAAACCATGGGCCTGCCCGCGCCGCAGCCCGCGTAAGACCGAGTTGGTAACATTGGATCAAGGAGAGACGCCATGACCATCGACCTCGACCCGGAGACGCAGCGCCTCATCGAGCAAGAGATTCAGGCCGGCCACTTCCGCGATGCAGGCGCGGTTGTGGGCGCCGCGATGCGCCACTTCGTGATCACTCGGGAGGATCCGGGATACACGCGCGAAGAGATCGATGCCATGATTGACGAGGCTACTGCGCCGCCAGAAGCTGGCCTCGGTGTGGATGGCGATGAGTTCTTCGCTGAACTGGAAAGAGAAGCGCAGGAAGCGCGCTACCAGCGGGGATGACACGCCGGGTGCGCCAGGCGATACAAGACTCCTGCGGGCAACTCGCGCAATACCCCTACATCGGTCACCGTCGTGACGAACTTACGGCCGGCGAAGGCGTGCTCTTCTGGCCCGTTTGTTCTCATTTAATTGTCTACCGCCCTGGCACAAAGCAACTCGATGTTCTTCGGGTGCTTCACGGCAAGCGTGATGTGAAAAATCCTGGAGTGCAATCTCCCCAATAAACCCATGCCTTCCAATCTTGAACTCGGCTTATACGTCTTCATGCTGGCGACGTTCGTCGGCCTGGAGGTCATCCGCAAAGTTTCGCCGCTGCTGCACACGCCGCTAATGTCGATGACCAACGCCATCTCGGCCATCTCCGTGGTCGGGGCGATCCTGGTCACCAGCGCGCAAGGGGCCACTACGTTGAGCAAGGTGCTGGGCTTCATCGCGATCACGGCGGCCGTCACCAACATCGTCAGCGGCTTCCTGATAACGGACCGCATGCTTAAAATGTTCAAGCGCCGCCCGGCCGGGGACAAGAAGTAAATGGCCCACCTGGTCAACTACATTTATATTGTCTCGGCAGCACTGTTCATTCTCACGCTGAAGTGGATGAACTCGCCGGTGACGGCGCGGCGCGGCGTCTTCGCGGGCGAAATCGGCATGCTGCTGGCGGTCTCGGGCACGCTGATGGCGCACGAGGTTTTCAATTGGCAGTGGATCCTTGCGGCCATGCTCATCGGGACGGCCGTCGGCGTTCCGATCGCGTACATCATGCCCATGACCGCGGTGCCGCAGCGAACCGCCATGTCGCATGCCTGTGGCGCGCTGGCCGCGGCACTGGTGGGCACGGCCGAATTCTACCGCGAGCCGCAGCATGGTTTCGTGCTGGTGGCGCTGATCATCGAGACGCTGTTAGGCTTCCTGACCTTCACGGGCAGCCTGATGGCCATGGGCAAACTGCAGGAAGTCCTGCCCTCGCGGCCCATCACGTACCGCAACCAGAACCTGGTCAACGGGATTCTGTTTGCCACCGCACTGGGCTTGGGCGTGTGGCTGATCCTGACGCCGTCCGACACCTGGATCTTCCCGATTTTCGCCGGCCTCTCCACGCTGTTCGGCATCCTGCTGCTGCTCCCGATCGGCGGCGCCGATATGCCCACGGTGATCGCGCTGCTCAACTCCTACGCCGGGCTTTCGGCCTGCGCCATGGGCTTCGCGCTGGATAACAAACTGCTGGTGATCGCGGGCGCGCTCGACGGTTCCTCGGGTCTGATCCTCTCGATCATCATGTGCAAGGCTATGAACCGGTCGTTCACGAACGTGCTGTTCGGCGCATTCGGCCAGCTTCAGGTCAAAGCCGCGAAGGCCGAGCAGAAAGCCGTGCGATCGGCCAGCCCGGAGGAGGCGGCGGCGATTCTGGAAGCCGCCAGCACGGTGATCATCGCCCCCGGCTATGGCCTGGCGGTGGCGCAGGCGCAGCACAAGATCCGTGAGCTGTTCGACGCCTTGACACGGCGCGGCGTGGACGTGAAGTTCGCGATCCACCCCGTAGCCGGCCGTATGCCGGGTCACATGAACGTACTGTTGGCCGAGGCTGACATCCCGTACGACCGCCTGGTGGAAATGGACAACATCAACGGAGAGTTTGCGCAATGCGATGTGGCGCTGGTGATCGGCGCCAATGACGTGACCAACCCCGCGGCGCGCCACGACCAGTCGAGCCCGATCTACGGCATGCCGATTCTGGACGTGGACAAGGCGCACACCGTGATGGTGATCAAACGCTCGATGAGCCCCGGGTTCGCGGGCATCGACAACGAACTGTATTACCTGGATAAGACCCTGATGCTGTTCGGAGACGCCAAAGCGTTCACTACGGAGATCCTGAAGGAACTGCCGGCGCGAGTGGGCGCGTAGGGTGCCGCGGCTTTCACGGTACTGAGTCGCGACGGTCGCTCGGCCGCAATACTGTTCACTGAACCGCAACGGTTGGCAGGAGGAGACTGGTTTCAGGGGAGCCCATTGTCCGAGTGGCGCGTGATCCGACCAAGGCTAGGCCTTCGGCTTTATGGCGACCACGATTTCCGGGTTCCGATAGCGCGACTATGCGAGCTGTACCGTTAAGTTCCGCAAGCCTACGCGAGCCCAATAGCTTTCGAACAAGATCCGTCCTTGTCCGAAGACCTGTAATCCCTCCAGATCGTGGTGCCACGCTACTGAGCCGACATGTACCGTCCAGCCGGAATCGTTGATCGACACTCGGAATGGGATATACCAGTTGATCGGCCTAGGCTCGATCTGACCAATTCGTTCATCGTCGTGCGCAGGTTTCTCTACCGTCACCCAAACCGACCCATCGGCCCGAACGTATGCAAGGTGCCCTTGGTTCGCCCAAAACGACTGGCTCCGGAGCATCAGGCCGATCCATGGCTGATCTTTGGGCGGCGTACCGAGCGCTCGGAACGACAATTCTGCTGATACCTCGACATTTCTTAGCTTCAAGTTTCCAACTGTTAGCCAAGAATATTGAAAATTATTGAGCGAGCCGAACTCCAGGCATTCTCCGGAAATCCATCGCCGATGCCCCAACCCAGGAGAGAAGAGAAGTTCGGCGTCCTGGTCGGAGAGGGGCAGGGAGAGCGGTAGCGTCGGGTCCGCGATGTCGACTGCGGTCTCGAAGGGCGCGGCAGCCAGCACATCCAGCAACACCGAAGTGAGGTCATTTTGTAGTCGTGCTAAGCCTTCAAGTGTTCTGAGATACAGCAGATGTCGAAAGGGCTGCATATCAAACAACCAAATATCGGTCTCGTCGCCCTTTGTCCCAACCGGCCGGCGTTCTCTCAGAACGATCACACGCTCTTTAGGATGCCATGCCGAAGCTACTCCCAGTTCGAACAGGACATTGCCGTTCAGACCACTAACGTCCGCCACGATCACGTCAGCTGCCCGTAGGGACCCCCAGATCTCGGGATGTATGACTCCCGAGCTCTTGATATCGATCGCCCTGGTGCATTGAATTCCGATGCCAGCGGTCGCGCCGATTTGCTGGCAAATTGCTTCGACCATGCGATAGAGATCGTCAAAATACTCCGCCGGCTGTGCTGGACAGATTACGAAACAGCGTAGCTTGTCCAAATCGGTGGGGCTAAAGCGAGCCCGGCTGGCAAAGCGCGGCGTCAGGCAATGATCAAAGGGCCAGACAGACTGAGACATTGCTTGTTTATAGCATTGAGCGCCGACCCACGTGCGGACCAGTTTCGGAATATATGCGCATTTAAGGCGATCTTCGCCTTGGTGCCCAGGAATGGAGGGATCGGACGCTGGCGGAGCTCAATTTGCCGCATCACTCCCTAGCCGGGACCTGCCGTATCGCCGGCCTCCGATTGGATCGTCGGCGACTCGTACATTGCCGCAACGGCGTCCGAGGAAGCGCCGCCGGATCGGCCGCCTAACTTGACGGGAAACGCGCCATCCGGCCATTGGAGCCCGAGTCGGTTGCAGTCCTGAAGTCGGCTTGGGCGGGCAGATTCGGGCACCTCGCGTGAACTTGATGTCTGAGCGGATGCTTGGCCTCTACTCCGTACAGGAATGCTGTACAATACCGATTGGGCGCATCATGCCGAGAGAAACGACGTACACCAGCCTCCGTGAAAACCTGGCCAGTGTTCTCGATCAGGTAGTGGATCAGCAGGAAACCGTGATCGTTCGGCGGCGGGGAGCGCGCGACGTCGCCCTTCTTCCGGCCACCGAACTCGCCGGTCTCATCGAAACGGCACACCTGTTACGGTCGCCACGGAACGCGCGGCGTCTCCAATCGGCGTTGCGACGAGCGGAGCAAGGGCGTACCAAGCCTGGAACGGCGGCGGGTCTGCGTCGAGAGATTTTAGGTGAAGCGAGATCCTAAGCGGGTCGCGATCTTTCAACCTGAGTTCCGGGAGGACCTCCGTTTTTGGGTCAAAACCGAACGCAGCACCGCGATCAGAGTGCTGGATCTGGTCGAGGCAGTGATGCGAGATCCATTCCAAGGGCTGGGAAAGCCTGAGCCTCTTAGATATGTGCTGACAGGCTGCTGGTCGCGTCGTGTCAGCCAGGAACACCGGTTGGTGTACCGTGTCACGGATGAAGCCATTGATTTCCTCCAGGCTCGATACCACTACTGAAGCAAAATCGCCCTGGCGCAGCCATCCCGGACCGATTACTCCCGATAAGTCGGCCAGCAACCGGCGACCGCTCTCGGCTGCCACGCGACCAACACGCCCGCAAGGTGGCGGTGGGGCGCACCGCAACCGCTGGCCACGCGGCACGATTCAGCAGCCGCTACCGCGAGTAATATCCGGTCTTGGCACGCACCTCCAGGCCCGGAGGTTTGGCGCGAATGGAGATCTTATGGAAGGTCTTGTCGCCCGACGGATTGGAGGTGTGATAGGCCAGTTCGTAAGACGAACGCAACTGCGCGCCGATCTGGCGAAAGCCCTCCTCGAGGCCGTCCGCTTTCGCGTCGAAGTCGAGCCCGCCGGTCTCGCGCGCGATGCGTTGCATCACACCCGCGCCGTATTTGTTGCGCGCGGTGACGCGCCCGTTCCTGGCCGGTTCGGTATAGCGCAGGCAGAACAGCGCCACGTCGTTGGTCTGCGCGGCCTCGATGGCCTCCAGCATGTGGTGGGCGCTGGAATTGTCCTCGCCGTCGCTGAAGATGATCAGGGCGCGCCGGCCGCGCGTCCCATCGGAAAACATCCGGTTGGCAGGCTCGTAGATGGCGTCGTAAAACGCCGTGCCCAGGATACGGTATTCGGGTGGGCCGACAATCGGGTATTCCTGGATGTTCTTGGCCTTTTCGAATTCGCGCAGCGCCGCCACCAGTTCCCTGCCCGAACTCGAGTAGTCGCTCACCAGCCGCACGCGATTGGCGAAACAGATCAGGAAGGCGCGGTCTCCCTCGTCGAGCACGCTTTTGAGGAAGGACTCCAGGTGCTTGAGATGCGGTTTCACGAAGGACTGCTGGCTGCCACTGACGTCCATGATCAGACCGAGGTTCAAAGGGACATCGCCGCTGCGCCCGAAGAACGTGATGTTCTGCGGAACGCCATCCTCGGTCACCTCGACATCGTCCCTGGTGAGATTGGTGACCAGGTTGCCCCGGGCATCGCGCACCGAGAATCCGACGTTGACCAGACTGACGTCCACGCGGATCGGTGTCTGGGCAGGGCCTCCGGCAGGCAGTACCAGGCAGGCAAGGCAGGCGGCGAGCAACGGCCTCATAGTTCTATATTTCTATACAACGCGCGGCGTAGGGCGGCAGGATGCAAATCCCTGGCTATTGGCCTTTCGGCTGGAAGAGCATCGGCGCCAGGTCGGTCAGGTTTTGACGCCAGAGGGGCCAGACGTGCGCCACCTCAGGGACCTCGAGATCGGTGAACTTGACGTCTTTCGATTTCAGCCACTCCTTGAACTGGCGGTTGACGCCGATCAGGCCGTCGGCGGTTCCACAGGCAATCCAGAGCAGCCGGATCTGCGAGTTGGCTTTGCTGTCGAGGTTGGGGAAATCCTTCGTCATGATGGACGCGTCCAGGGAAGGTCTGCCGGCGCGGCCTCCGGAAGCGCCGGGCGCGGCGGCGGGCGGCGGGCCCGCTCCCCTGCCCGGCCCAACGTTGGCGCCTGGCCACATGACGTACGCGCCGCTGAAGGAACCGATCCAGGCGAACTTGTCGAGGTGGTTGAGCCCGGTGAAGGTGGCCTCCGCGCCGCCCATGGACAGGCCGGCGATGGCGCGCTGATTGCGGTCCCTGGAGACGTTGTACAACTTCTCGACTTGCGGCATGACCTCATCGACCAAGGCCCTGGCGAAGAACTCGATCATGTCCGGTGTGCCGCGGCCACCGCCTTCGGTGCCGTAACCCAAAGGGGTGACCATCACCATCGGTTTCGCCTGGCCGCGCGCGATCAGGTTGTCGAGGATCACGTTGGCTGCGCCGACACCGAGCCAGGAACTGGATTCATCGCCGAGGCCGTGCAAGAGGTAGAGCACGGGGTAGGCCAGGTTTCGCTTGGAGTCGTAGCCGGCGGGAGTGTAGACCCAGAAGTCGCGGTCGTCGCCGACGACGGCGGAGTGGTAAAAGTGACGGGTGACGGCGCCGCGGGGCACGCCGGGCGCCGGCTCCCACGTGACGGGGCCAGGAACCTGAACCATGCTTTGGCCCGCGTTGCCATAGGCGGTCTTGACCTGCGGGTTGCCGGGGTCGGTGAAGGTGGCGCCATCGACCAGGAAACTGTAGGAGTAGATATCGGGCTTCAGGACATCGGTGGTGGCGGTCCACACACCCTGGTCGTTCTTCTCCATTGCCAGGCGCCCGCCAATGCCGGTGACGAAGACGTCCTTGGCGTTGGGGGCGCGCAGGCGGAAGGTGACTTTGCCGTCCGCGGAGACCTCCGGCGACTTAACCGGCGGGGCGAACCCGCCGCGGCCGGGTCCCGCTGGAGCGGGGGGATTTTGGGCAAGAGCGGCCGATAAGGCCACGCTGATCAAGACAGAGGCAATGCTGGATCTCATGGGTTCAGTAGGATTATACGCTAACCAGGCTGGCGAACTTCTCCATATCGATGTTGCCGCCGGAGACAATCGCCACCACTTTGCCCGCGCCCGCCCTTCCGGAAAGCGCCGCAGCCACGGCACAAGCCGAGGCACCTTCGGCGATGATGCGGTTGCGCTCGGCCATCAGTTTCATGGCCTGGGCGGCATCCTTCAACGACACCACCAGCGATCCGTCGAGCAGCTTCTGCGCCAGCGCGAACATGTTAGGGAAGACCATCTTGCTGCCGATGCCATCCACGAAAGATGGCTGGTAGTCCACCGTGCGCGGCTCTCCGGCGGCGAGCGAAGCGCCCAGGGGCGCGCCTGTCTCAACCTCGGCGGCGTAGATCCGCACCTTGGGCGCCAGGCGCCGCAGCACCGCGGCGATGCCACAGGACAGCCCGCCGCCGCCCCACGGAACCACTACGGCATCCAGGCCGGGAAGGTCCTCCAACAATTCCAGGGCGATGGTGCCGTTGCCCGCCATCACGTCAGGGTCGTCGAAGGCATGAATGAACGTGGCGTCCACGCCCGGGTAAGAGCGGGTCTCGAAGGTGCGCCACCAATCGGCGAAGGGGACCAGGATCACACGGCCGCCCAGCCGTTCCACGGCGCGGATTTTGGCGGCGGGCGCGGTATCGGGCGCAATGACGGTAGCGGGCACGCCCAGACGGCGCGCGCAGAATGCCACGCCCTGCGCCATGTTGCCGGCCGACGCGGTCAGCAATCCGCGCGCGAGGCGGTCGGGCGGCGTTCGCGCGGTAACGTTGGCCGCGCCGCGAATCTTGAACGACCCGATGGGCTGCAGGTTTTCGAGCTTCAGATAAACGCTGGCCGGCCCATCGACGGGGAAGGGCACCAGCGGCGTCCGCAGGATGGTGGACGTGATGTTGCGGCGCGCTTCTTCCACCTGGGCCAGGGAGATGGGCATCTATGCGGCCTCCGCCGCCGGTACTTTCGGCTTGCGCAGCTTGGTGTATCCGATAGCGCCGATGGTTACCAGCATGGCAGCGCTGGCAAAGTACAGATTGCGGATCCCCGCCTTCTCCGCGACGGGGCCCGCCATCAACATGGCCAGCACCTGCGAGATCGCCAGCAGCGACATGAGGCTGCTGATCACGCGGCCCAGCAATTCATGCGGCGTCTCCTGTTGCAACAGGGTTTGGGAAGGCACCATTATGAACGCCGCGCCGAATCCCAGCCCCAACATACCGATGGCCGTCGTGGCGAGCCTGCCGAACAAAGCCGTCAGCAGCACCGCCACCCCCATGCCGCTGAGGCCGTAGACGACCAGGTACTGCTGCGAGATCTTCGAAGCGAACCGGTGTAGCGACTGGGTTCCTACGATCATGCCGATGCCGATCAGCGAATTCAGCGTCCCGAACAGGGCGGCGTTGGACACCAGGACGTCGCGCACATAGACCGAGAGCAGCGCGCCGAAGCAGCGCACGGCGAACATGCCGGCGGTCATGGAGATCATGACGAACGAAATCGCGGCATGCGTGAAGATAAACCGGAAGCCCTGCTGCAGCGATTCCAGGACGGTACCAGCCGCCGCGGCGACGGCTTGGCGTTTTATCGTAAGCGACATCACCAGCGCAGCCGAGAAGAAGAAGCTGAAACTATCGAACAGGAAGCACGCGTTCGCGCCCAGCCACTGCACCAGCAGTCCGGATACTGCCGGGCTGATGATTTGCGATCCCTGCACGGCCTGCGACATCAGGGCGTTGACCGCCATCAGGCCGGCGGCCGGGGCCAGCGCGCGGACGGCCACGGATTGCGCCGGGACAAAGAAACTGGAAACCGTGCTCAGGGCCAGGAAGGTTCCGTAAATCATGTAGAGATTCGGCTTGAACACCAGCGTCAGAACCAGGAGGCCGCGGGCGATGTCGCTCGCGATCATGGTCCACTTGACGTTCCACTTATCCACGAATACGCCGGCCAGCGGGCTGATGATCGCCAGCGGAATCAGGTAGGACACCAGAATCATGCTGACCTGGGTCGGGGTTCCGTGCAGTTGAAATGTGACGACGCTGAAGACCGCGAAGATCGCCAGAAAATCGCCGAAAATACTGACCAGTTGGGCAATCCAGAGCCGGCGAACGGACGGGATCGCCAAAACCTCGCGAAAAGATAGTTTGGCCGTAGGGCTTGCCATGGCGTGGGAACCTCGAAGGAGAGATTCCATCATCATAGCATTTCAGATTTGAGAGATTAAAGTCCGAAACAAATCCGGCGCCGACAGCGTCCTAATTGACATGCTGGACATACGGCAAGCCGGCAGGGCGAACCTCTACAAGACGCTGATTGGTCACTTCTTCAGCCGGTTCTTCGACACCGAATCACTGTCGCCGCAGGGCGAGCCCGAGGCCAACGTGATCCAGACGCTGGGTATCCTGGCGGCGCCCGGCGGATTTTTCGTCCTGCTGTTTCGCCCGCTCACGTTGACCGGCTGGAGCCTGGTGGCGGTCCGCTCCATGTTCGTCTCGTTTTCGATGATCGTCCTGGGGTTCATCATGGTCTTCGAGTGGGATGCGCTGTTTCCAGACCGGCGCGACTACCAGATCCTGACGCCGCTACCGGTGCGGCTGGTGACCTTGTTCCTAACGAAGGCCGCGGCTCTCGGGATTTTCCTGGCCATTTTTTTGGTGGACGTGAACTTCTTCAGCGTTCTGATGTGGCCCGGCGTCGATGGCGGTCAGAACGTCGCCGGGATACTCGGCGCCCACATCACGGCGGTGCTCGCCAGCGGTCTTTTCATGGCGCTCGGCATTGCGGCGTTGCAGGGTGTGTTGATCACTCTGTTCCATGGGAGGCTGTACCGGCGCGTTTCGGTGACCATACAGACACTGCTCATGGCGGTTCTGGTGATGCTGCTGTTTCTGACGCCGCTTCTGGCGTTTGGCATTCAGGGACTGGCCAAAGCCAACAGCCCGTATCTACAGTACTTCCCCGGATTCTGGTTCATCGGGCTGTACGAATCGATTCGCCCGGCCACGCACAGCGTGGTGCTGTTCCAGCTTGGGCAAGTCGCCACTAAGGCGCTCTGGATCAGCGGCGGCCTATTCGTTTTAGCCTATCTACCCTTATACCGGCGCCACGCGCGCAAGGCGCTGGAGACGGCCGAACCGGCTGGAGCCGGACCGGGGCGCATGGCCGCGTGCATGAACCGGGCGCTGGCGAAGACAATCCTGAAGCAGCCGGTGGAATATGCGGTGTTTCATTTCATCAGCCGGACCATCACCCGCAGCATCAAGCACCGGCTTTTCCTGGCGACTTACGGCGGGTTCGGCGCGGCCCTCGCGGTGATGACGGTGGGGGCGGCCTCGGACGGCCTGCTGCGATTGCCGCTGACGCTGTCGTTCATCCTGGTTTCCGGCCTGCGCGCGGCCTTCAATTTTCCCTCCGAGTTGCGGGCCAACTGGGCGTTCCAGACCAGCGAGACCGGCAGCGCCAGCGGATATCTGGCGGCCACGCGCAAATGGATCGTGGTCTGTGCCATTCTGCCGCTGTTCGCGCTGTTGGCGCCGATGGAGTTCACGCGCTTTCCCTGGACCGTCGCCGTCTTCCACATCGCGTTCGGCCTCACGCTCTCCGTTGCGCTCATGGAAATCATGTTCCTGGGATTCCGCAAGGCGCCGTTCACTTGCGCTCATTTTCCGGGCAAGGTCAACCTGGTCGGGTTGAGCGTCGTGTACGTTCTGGGGTTCACCACCTACAGCAGCACCATGGCGAACGTCGAAGCCTGGCTGCAAGAAACACCAGCCGCGGCCGCGGTGTTTTTCGGCGCGATGACGGCGGCCCTGTGGTGGCTGGTGCGATGGCGCGCGCAACGGCAGGATTCGCGGGCCGCACTCGATTACGAAGACGTGGGCGACCCCGTGGTCCGAACCCTCGGGCTGACGCCGCAATGAGAGTAAGGGAGGCTCGGCATGCTGGAAATCAGAAATCTCACCAAGTATTACCGGAACGTGCCGGTGGTGAACGACGTGAGCTTCACGGTCAGACCTGGCGAAGTCACGGGCTACCTGGGGCCGAACGGCTCGGGTAAATCGACCACGGTGAAGATCATCACGGCGCTGATTGAGCCGACCGGGGGCAAGGTTCTCCTGGATGGCAGGGACATCCGCTCCGACCTGATGGCCTTCAAGCGGCGCCTGGGCTACGTTCCCGAAGAAGCGATTTTGTATTCGTACCTGACCGGCCTGGAGTACCTGCAGCTCATGGGCTGCCTGCGCGGCATGCCGGTGGCGGAGGTGGAACGGAAGGCCAATGAGCTCCTTGAACTGCTCTCGTTGCGCGCCTATCGCCACGCGCCGATTTCCGCCTATTCGAAAGGCATGAAGCAGCGGGTGCTGATCGCGGCTGCCCTGCTGCACGACCCGGACGTGCTGATCCTGGACGAGCCTCTCTCGGGAATCGACGTGACCTCGGCGCTGTTATTCAAGCACCTGCTCAACCAACTGGCGCGGCGGGGCAAGATGATTCTGTACATTTCGCACGTGCTGGAGGTGGTCGAGAAGGTGTGCGCCCAGGTTGTCATCATCTACCGGGGCCGGATCATGGCGGCGGATTCCGTGGAGCGGCTGCGCGACCTGATGAACGTGCCGTCGCTCGAGGAGATCTTCTCCCAGTTAGTGGAACACCGGGATCTGGAGGCGGTGGCGCGGGATATCGTGGAGGTGATTGGATAGGAGCGGTCCTGCTAATCATCAACGCATCTAAGGGCTTCCACGACATCGATATTCGCTTCGATACCCAAGCCGCGAGCCTGGACCGGCACGCGGGACTTTGGCAGGCAGCCGCTGGAGACGCCTGGGCTGAAAAGGTGGATTCTCCCCTGAAGCCAGGAAGGCCACCGCGCCGGCCATGTCCTCGGGATCGCCCCAGCGGCCGGCGGGAATGCGCGGCAGGATGGCCGGATGGCGGACCGGGTCGGCGCAGGGAGCGATGTTGTCGGGCGCGGCCGGCCCATTCGTTGGCCACGGCTTTCGTCAACCGCGCCACGCCGCCTTTGGCAGGGGCGTACTCCAGCGGCCACCGCCAATCCTGAATCAGGCCAATACAACCAACCCCTGGAGAGCCGGTTTGACAGGGCTCCCGCTCCGATGCGCGATCCTACAGGAGGCCGTGCGACGTACGGATGCTACCATGCTCATGGATGGCGAAGTTCAAACTCGCAAAGGGAAAGGCCAAAACCGCGGCGCGTCCGCAAGGCGGTTTGCCGTGCGTGATTCTGGTCATCGCCGTCATGTTCCTGGTGATGTTCATCCTCTTTTACGCAATGAAAAATGCGAACGGATAATCGTACGGCCGACCAGATGCGCCGGGTGGAGATCGTCACCGGCCCGCTCATGACGGCGGAAGGCTCCGCGCTGATCAAGGTCGGAAACACCCACGTGCTGTGCGCGGCCACCATTGAGGACACGGTGCCGCCCTTCTTGCGTAACCAGGGCAAAGGCTGGGTGACGGCCGAATATTCCATGCTGCCCCGCGCCACCGCCAAGCGCACGCCGCGCGAAGTCACCAAGGGCCGCCCGTCGGGCAGGACTCACGAAATCCAGCGCCTCATCGGCCGCTCGATGCGTGCCGTGGTGGATACCGCCAAACTGGGCGAGCGCACCGTGGTGATCGACTGCGACGTGCTCCAGGCCGATGGCGGCACGCGCACCGCGTCCATCACCGGCGCGTTTGTGGCGCTGGCCCTCGCACTGCGCCAACTGGTCAGCTATGGCAGCCTGAAAACCCTGCCGCTTCGAGATATGGTGGCCGCCACCAGTGTCGGCCTGGTGGGCGGCGTGCCCATGCTCGACCTCTGCTACGAGGAGGATTCGCAAGCCGATGTGGATATGAACGTGGTGATGACCGGGGCGGGCAAATTCGTCGAGGTGCAGGCCACCGCCGAGCATATCCCGTTCGACGACGCCCAGATGGCCACGCTCCTTGCCCTGGCCCGAGCGGGCATCGCACAGCTCATCGAAATCCAGAAGAAGGTGACGGGGATTTGATCCGGCTTTACTGCGCCACCGGTAACGCGGGAAAGCTGCGCGAATTTCAGAGGGCCAGCGTGAGCGCCGGACGGCCTGTTTCCATCGAGTTGCTTGCCAGCTACCGGCTACTGCCTGCGTGCGTAGAGTCCGGCGCCAGCTTCGACGAGAACGCCATCCTCAAGGCCCGCCATTACGGCCCGCATGCGGACGGCCTGCTCTTCGCCGACGATTCGGGCCTGGAAGTGGACGCGCTCGGCGGCGCTCCCGGAGTCTACTCGGCGCGCTTCTCCGGCCCGCATGCCACCGACGAATCCAACAACCGCCTGCTGCTCGAAAGGCTGGCCGGCGGGGAGAATCGCGCGGCGCGCTTCGTGTGCTCCATCGCTCTGGTGGAAGGCACGCGCCTCTTCGGGGTATATCGCGGCGCAGTGGAAGGACGAATCTTGCACGAGCCCCGTGGCAGCGGCGGCTTCGGGTATGACCCGCTCTTCTACTGTCCGGCGTTCGGCTGTACCTTCGGCGAGGCCACGGCGGACCAGAAGTTTGCGGTCAGCCATCGCGGCCAGGCATTGCAGGCGATGCTGGCAGCGCTATTTTCGTTTGGGCAGCATCCGTAGCGCGGCCTCCAGATCTTTTCGCAGCTGGGGATAGATCCGGGGCGAGCGCTTTACAGCGGCCAACACTTCCTTGAGGGTGTCATGGGTGACATTGACTGCGTACGAAGAGCCTTGGTCTTTCAGTTTCTTGAGCCGGTCGGCCCAGTCGCCTTCGCCCAGCAGCAGCCGCACCACGGCCAGGTCGGCGGACGCGTACTCATCCCGGTCGCGCAGCCGGTCGTCAATCTGTTGCTGCACAACCGCCTCTGCATCGTGAAGCGCCGCATTCATGGATGAGCCGTTAATCAGGGATTCTTGCGCCTCCAAAATCCCCGGATCGTCCAGGACCCTTGCCACCAGCCGCTGCACCAGGGCATAACTGTCTGCCAAATGGTACTCTTTTTCGATTTGGTAGCCGTCGTCGTAGAAGTCGATCGACCGCTTGTCATCGTGGTGCCTGCGGCAAACACCGCCCATCGAGCCCAGAACGTGGACAAGCTGGCTGGCGATTCTTTTTTCGTAGTCTCCAGGCGGCTCTGTGGCGCGCTTGGCACTCAACTCCAACAGGGCGGCGCGCAAATCGGATTCTGCAATGCCCAATACCCTGAGGGCCTCTTCGGGGTTTTCCTCACGAAACCCCAGCGCCTGTGCCTTTAGTACTCGGACCTTTTCAATGAGCGGCTCTTCCATGTTTTTCCCTCACTTCGAACGGGAACGCATGGCTGTTTCCAATCTCTTCCGAACGGATTTCAGCTTCTGCGATTGCACCTCTCCGGACAGAAAATCGATCTTGTTCCAGAGTTGTTCCATCTGCTTCCATAGGGCCGTCTCTTCGTCGTTCAACCCTCCACGGCGCTTTTTCCCGACCAGTTGGTGCCTGCCCTCCAGATAAAACCAGATCGCCAACAGGGACTCCAGGGCGCGCTCCTTCGCCTGCGGGGCTAATACATCGGCGAACAACAGCGGAACGATATCGCCGCCCTCGGCAACAAAGGCTCTGACCAGGGACCTGGCGTACTCTTCCATGTGCTGATCTATCGGCAGCCCGCCCGGTTCCCCTTTGTGATCGATCGCCTCCATGACCACTTCGTAAGTTCGGGCGGCCGGAAGCCTGGGCATGAGCAGGCTGGGACAGTGAACCTCACGCCGCTCAATAAAGTGTCTGAAACGCTGGCGCAACGGATCGACGTGATCCAACTGGAACCTGGTGGCACCGAAGAACTCGACGAGGCGATTCGCGAATTCGGGCCGAACCTGAATTTCAGTCCCGGTAGCGGACGCCGTGCTGGAGTCCGCGGCTCCCAGGTCGCACAGAATCGAGATGGGGTCCGTCCCGGCTACGGCCAGACGCACACCGAGTTCGAAAAAGACGTTCGGCCGCCAACCTGTCCAGTCTGCGATGCAGAGCTCCGTGAACCGTATCAACGCATATAGCCGCTGTTCCACCAATTGTGGGGAACTGGTGTCGAGTGTCGTTACAATATCCGGCGTGGTTCCTTTCAACGATTCATGGACCAGGAATTCCTGTTCAATCTTGTCCTTCACTCGATTTCTATATTGCTTGTCGAACCAACCGAGAAGGAGGATCTTCTCGCGGAACGGAATGGTGCGGCTCTGCGATCCAACCCTGCGAAGCGCGTCGAATACCGGCAGGTCCAGATATGAGGAGGACTGTTCTCGCAGAGCGTCCGTGGCGGCGAGCATCGCCTCCTTGATTCGATCCACATTGCGTTCGCCAAGGTGGATCGGGTTGGTTCCCGACAGATTGAAGATAGGACGAAGGGTCGGATCCGCGGTTACGGTGAGGGTTACTCCGCGCCGGACGGCGGCACGGATACCAAGCAGGATCATGACACCGGGGTCATGATGGGTCAGGTCGAATAATGCGAACGGGCTGTGGCAAAGCGCCCGAACCGCCCTTTCATAGGAGTGCTGCGAACCGTAGACCTCGTCGACCGCCAGATGGACAATGCCCAGATCCAGTTTCCACTCCCTCACACGCTGACATCGCTCCAGGGAATCACGGGCGAGGTCCTTGAATTCTGCCGCGGCGGATCCCTGTTGAGGTCCAACGGTAAGGCAGCCGAGCCGGTCGCCAAAGTCCACCCGGAGCGGCGGCATTTGCTTGGGGGCGAACTCGTGGCTCCGGTAGAGGGGCTCCTTGGTCCAGTCATCGTGCTGGCGCACCGTTCTCCATGCGGAGATCAGGTCGGTGCACTCCCGATAAATCTGGGGAAAACTTGCTGCCAGCGTGGTTTCTCTGCGAGGTCCATGGCGCAGGACGCTGTGGCGCACCAAAAAGGGTTTGCTGCCCCCCTTGGTTCTCAGGTCCACCAATCCCCCGGGTCTCCAGTCAGCATTCACTTTGATCTTGCGAGGAGGGTCGATCAGTTTGAAACGCTCCCTCGACAGAAGGTAGGCGGTGATCAGCCGATTGAGAACCGACGCGCGCGGAGAAAAGATGTCCTTCCTCTTTGCGTTCAGCCAAACGGTGCCCGGGATGGTCCGCTGTTTGAGTAACTCCTTATTGTCTAAGTACTCCCCTACTTGCCCGGCGGCCTTCAGATAAATCCGCTCCAAATCATCGGCGCCTAACCCGTTCCGCTCCGCGCCCAGCAGTTCCTCGCCGACCCGTACTCGCACGTCATCGTCGATTGCGCCAAGCACCTGCTCGTGGCGGAAGCCTCTGATGCATAAACGCATCAGATCGGTAAGTGCCCCATCCCCCGTGCCGGAAACCAGCCAGTCACCCTCTTCGGAATTGACTTCCCGGCTGTTAATCCGGCTGTCCGTCCAGTAACCGTCCGTGTCTGTTCCCAGGACGGCGTCGTGACCAAACCCCACCGCCAGAATGACGGCATCGAATGCTTCGCGATTTACCAGCAGTCCGGCTTGGTCCTGCTCGATTTGTGTTGCCTTGCCGCGGCGAATCGCTTGCCACGACAATCCAGCGTCCTTTACGATCTGGTCCCATCCGCCCTTGATGCGGTTTCGTACGTCAGCGGCCCTGCCGGCTTGCCAAGTCAAGATGGGAAGTCCGGCTTCGCGGTCGTCAACTCCCCCAGCCAGCGGCCAATCGTAGATGTGGGGGTGGACGTACCGCTGCTCCGAGGTTTGCTGGAGCGCGAGAATATCCTCGTCTTGCTCGAAAATGGCGACTCCCGAGATCCCCATGCGAATCGCAGCGGCAGCCGCGGTCACCCCGGCAATCCCGCCGCCCACCAATGCCAGTCGTGTCCGCCCCGACAGTACGCCTGACAGCGCCATGCAGTGGATCAGATTCAGCGCGCGAACCTGCTGCGCGTAGATGGTGACGTAGCGGGCAAAGCAGCCCAACACGTAGAGCCTCGGCCACTGCGGCGCCTCAAACAGCGGAAGAAACCGCGCGGGGGCTTCATCCGGGTTGGCGGGTCTGGCGGGAAAAGACATCATCAGGCGGCGTTAAACGTCCGTATCTCGCTTGCGTTGGTCCTCTCGCGCGTCTAGTTTCGCCTTCAGCGGCAAAAGCACGCGCAGGGCAAGCAGGTTGAGGGCGGCAAGCATGGCCGCCAACAGGTAGCGGTCCAGCGCGACGGCGGCGCCTACCACGCCCGTGTTCCAGATGCTGGCGGCGGTTGCGGTGCCGTGGACATTGCCCTCCGACTTGAGGATGGCGCCGCCGCCGATAAATCCGATGCCGGCCACCAGCCCCTGCAGGACTCGCGACTGTGCGGCGTTATCGAAGTGGTTGGCCGGCGACATCAGCATCAGGTAGCCGCAACTGGCCATCGCGACCACGGGGAACGTGCGCACCCCGACGCTATGGGCCTCGCGCTCGCGGTACCATCCCACGGGCAGCGCTAAGGCATAGGCGATTGCGAGCTTGGCGATATCCTCCCAGCCTTCGTTCCAGTTGATCGCGAGGTTCATAGGCACCTCAAGTATTATTGCACCGAGGTATCGGATGCCTGCCTATTGATAGACCGGAATCACGGAATTACCATAGACACGGCCGGCCTTTACGGTTGCCATCGGCTTGAGCCGCCATTTTCCGGCCCGCTTCTCACGCATGGAATCCACCATCTCCCAGGGCGCCTCGCGGAGCTCGAACACGGCGACATCCGCGGTGGCCCCCTCCTTTAGCGAGCCCGTACCGGAAGGGAACGCCAGGGCTCTTGCCGGGTTGGCGGTCGCACGCCGGATGACGTCCTCCAGACTCATTCCCAAATGGAGAAACTTGGACAGTGTCGTGGCCAAATCGTAGACTGGTCCGTTCACGTTGCCCTGGTGAACATCGCTGGAGATGGTCCCCGGCAGAACGTCCTGCGAAAATGCCTTCTCCGCGGTTCGGAACGCAAAGCTTCCAGCGCCATGGCCGACATCCAGCATAATGCCGTTCTCGATAGCCCGCCGTACCTCAGGTAGAACTCGGTCTCGATCATCGAGAATCCCGCCCTCATGGCCGTGATAACTGTGAGTAACCAGATCACCCGTCTTCAGCATGGCAAGGATCTTCGGCAGCGGCGAATAGGTGCCTCCAATGTGCACCATCAGCGGTAAACCGACTGCATCGGCGGCTTCCCTGGCCAAGGCCAGAGCTCGCAAATCGTTTTCGCCGGCGATGCTCCTGCTAAGCCGGATCTTGACCCCCAGGATTACGTCCCGGTTCTGCTCGATGGTGCGGATCGTGAGCTTGGGGTTGGCGTAGCGTAAGTCGAGCAATTCGCCAAACGGATTGCCGTCGGAGAGCGTGGACTGGCCGACCACCGAGATATTGAGCAGGGCGTAAACCCGAGTCTCAACCACACGGACCACATACTGCCTGAGCCCCGGGAATGTGTGGGCCCCCGCCGAACCTGCGTCGACCACGGTGGTGGCGCCCTTGGCTATGCAATTCGGATCCGCAGGTATCCCAAGTGGGGCGACGCCATCGTATACGTGAACATGAACGTCAACCAGTCCTGGCGTCACGATCATCTTCCTCGCGTCCAGAACCTGGCGGGCTTCGGATTCCGCGATGTTCGCTGCGATGCGTGCAACTTTGCCCTGACGGATGGCAATATCGGTTTCCGCTGAGAGACCCTGAGATGGGTCGATGACGCGACCGCCACGGATCAGGAGATCGTAGGTGGGCGTACCGCCAGTCTGTGCAACCAGTACGGGGCCGGCCTGCTCATACAGCTTGCAGATGAGCGGCGGCAGGAAGATGGTGCGGCTCAGCCACTGCCGCCGGTTTGGATGTGGCATGAGTATCAGCTTATGGCAATCGCACTCCAGCCGCAAAGGCTTGTGGCGCTCGAAACCGCAGCGGTGCCCGCCCGAGGTTCTCGCCGCGGTGGTTCCCGGACGGGACGTCGATGGTGAGCAGGACGATAGGTGGGAAGAGTTTAAGTTAAGGCGGGCAATCCGCTGGCACCTGACATGGCTGCGCGCTACGAGCGAGCGAGGCGCGAGTTGCCGGTCAGGCAGCCTTGAACCTTCGGTTGCAGGCGGACGCGCGGCCGAAGCTGGGCGTGTGGCTGGTCTCGCGAGATGTTGGTACGATGCCCGGCCACTTTGCGCAATCATCCGGCTCCAGGAATCCCCAGGTCTCCTGCTGGTGCATTCACGGCGGCCGACTGGGAGTGTGATCGAGGGGTTGTTGCTGGTCTGGATGACCTCAATCATCCCGCTCGAAGCGCAGCCGCGCGCGGCCGAGGTAGATCTCGTCGCCGGGGCGGAGTTTCTCGCCGCGGCGGTTGCCGGAAGGGACGTCGATCGTGCGCCCGTCGCGGAAGACACGAGTGCCGAATTCGCTGCCGTCGTCGCGGATGCGGTAGTCGCCGTCCTCCAGGCGGATGTGGGCGTGCTTGCGGGAGACCGTGGCGTTGGCTTCGTCGGCGCCCTCTTCGAAAACCACGTCGTTGCGGCGGATCACGCGCTGCTCGGAATCGGTGAGCTCGGCCAGGCGGCCCAGGTTGGTGCGCGGCTTGTCCAGAGTGTACTCGGGCTCCTGAGACTTGCTCTTGAGGACGGTCAATCGGCCGGGCGGTTGACATGACAAGCTACAATATTGGCATTTAAGCGAGCTGTTGTAAACGTTAAACGGTTAACCGGGTCTTACCTCGCTGCTTTGGAAACAACCAACTTCTGGTCGCCGTCAACCAAAACCCGAAATCTGGTACCGGCCGGCAGGGCGAATTCCGAGACGTCTACCGAGGGAGCAAGCAAGTCCGGCAATCTATTATTAGGAGCAAACAAGTCCGGCAATCTGGCGTTGCCAACCTGATCCGCCCAGGAGCGATGGCCGGAGCCTTCCAATTGCTCTTTTCCGCGAACCGGGATTTTCTGGCCGTCCTGGGCCGTGATTGACAGAAAAGCAAGAATAGCTGCAACCCGACCATTCCAATAACCCCTAACATCGACCGACAGTACCTTTGCGAGTGCCGACGAGCCACGTGGAATCACGACGACGTCGCCGACTTTGACGTCAGAGGCGACTTCTGCCATCAATGGCTGATTTACATGCAACTTCCCGGAATAGACGAACCGTCGGAGCAAGACATCGATCGGGGTCTCGCTCGGGAGAGTCACCTCAATAGCGGTGGCGATCGAAAATACCGGATCGAGCCGCTGCTGCAATGGATCCGTGCTGCTAAGCAGGTTAAGCAGACAATCAGTTTCGTCGAGTACTGTTTTCGACCAACTCTGCTTAGGATCGCCCTTCTTCCACTTCGACCGGTGTGTTTCTACCCGGACAAGCGTACCTTTCCGATCGTCGCGCTCAGACTCTTGCAGAAAACTTGAAACCGTCTCGTCTCCATGGGTCAAGCCCATGGCCTGCACGTATTGAGGGGTTCGTTCGCCTCGCATGAGCGTTTCAGAAAACTCGAAAAGAGAAACGCCAACCGCCTGCATAGCGTCAGCAACGGCCTCACTTACCCGCACCCTAGGCGTAGCAAAATAACGCGATTCCGTAAACCCACCCCGGGGTGTGATGGCCTGTGGGCAATTGGTTTGCGCAGGGGATAGCCCAGGAATAGTAACGAGGACGCAGAGCCAAATCATCCGATGCATGACTACTTCCCTACTTCGATGTTGTAGGTTCCATCGGTGACCACATCAAAGCCAGTGCCGGCGCGAACCATGGTCTGATACACCGAGGTGAAATAGTCCACTGCGCTGGCGGCGCCTTTAGCAACCTCAACAAAATCCCTCATGAATCTCGCGGAACCTGTTCTCCTTCTACCACCGGCCGTGATCGGGCCTGCGCTGATGCTCACGGCTTGGCCGTCGACTGCGGTGACCTTGTCAATTACGAAGTCGAGTATCGCCTGCTTCTCCCTTGAATCGTTGGAGGTGCCTTTGACTTGCGTCAGTCTCCCCGTCCCAAGCGCACCTCGTCGGACGACGGTAGCACCATCTACTACAACGTCCTCGGCTACCTCGAACGGTATCAAGGAGCTGTCAGGATCCTCCTTCTTCACCTTCTTCCGGACGTCTTTTGAGTAGAGGACTTCGCGTAGCAAGACCTTCACTGGTGTGTCCTCGGGCAATCTCACGGTTTTCTTTTCCGAAGGAGGGCTTGCTGCCGCCGGACCGCGCGGATTCAACAGCGGATCCGAGGCGCTCAGAATCCTCACCAGGCAGGCAGTTTCCTCCATGAGAGGAGTGGCCTGATCCTGATTGCCACCTATTTGCATACGTCTCTTGTGGAATTCAATGCTCAACCGCGTGCCCTGAACCCCGTGTTCCGTGTCCGGGCGCAATCCGATGCGGAACTCGCCGTATGCAGTTCCTGTACCTCCGCTAAACCCTTTTACACCTGCTTTATTATTCTCGTGCATGCGAGCTACCGCTTTATTGCCAACTTCGAACTTCGCAAAAATCTCCGTGCGATTGTCTTTCTTGACCGTGATTGCCATTGCGGACATGGCTTTGAAAAGGCTCGTCCTGACGTGCTCCGCTGGCGCTGGCAAAAAACGCTCTTCCTGTGAGGACCCACCAGCGACAATGGTCTGCCGGCCACAGGGAGCAGTCTGGGCCGATAGAAGAGCGGAACTCAAAACCCATAGGATGGAATAACGTACACTCAACATGGATTACTCCTTTTCTGGTTGATTTGGCTTCGAGCCCGAGATCGGAATGCGCGGTCAGCGAAGACCGCCCGGCATCCCCGAAAACGAACAGACTCCAAACACGTGTCCCGTTCGCCGCCTTTGTCGATCCGGCGTAGCTTGAAATGGAGAACCGCATTCTCCATTTAGAGAGCATTCCGCCCTTTGGGCGCGGATTTTCGAGGTATCAAGGTCCATGGTCATGAATTCAGGAAGAGCGCGAACTGCAAGTTCCGCGCCCGCCTACATCGTCTTCATGCTCTCACCAGGCTTCCCTCGGCATGGTTGCGTCCCCGCAGGGCCCGCTTCCGTTTCACCCGGCACAGCCATTATAACCCCGGACAAAAGAGTTTGAGACCTCTTTAATGTTCGCTTTTGCCAGATTTCCAGTTTGCCGTTGCATGTAGCCTCTCAGATGATACCGGCCTCACTTAACTAAAGGGGTCCGCCGACTTCGCGAATTCAACTCTTTCGGGCAATCGGGTGCCTCCGCACAACCATCTCGCCGGTCGCGCGTAGAAGATGGAAATGGAAGCCAACATTCAGCGACCGCGGGATTCCTCCTGTGACACGCTGGTCACGGAAAATAGGTACTGACAGGGCCACTGCTGTTCTGCGAGGCATCCAGCAACCCCTTGTCCCGCGCGCTAGAGGGAACTCAGGCTGATCCGTCGCCCTCGCCGATCATTGGCGGAATAAAAGCTTCCTGGTGATGCAAGGAAAGGGGTTACCCGTCTGGCTCCGCCAATGTGTTGGCGCGGCCGCGCAGCTTACCGCTCGAAGCGCAGCCGCGCCCGGCCGAGGTAGATCTCGTCGCCGGGGCGGAGTTTCTCGCCGCGGCGGTTACCGGAGGGGACATCGATGGTGCGGCCGTCGCGGAAGACGCGAGTGCCGAACTCGCTGCCGTCGTCGCAGATGCGGTAGTCGCCGTCCTCAAGCCGGATGTGGGCGTGCTTGCGGGAGACCGTGGCGTTGGCGTCGTCGGCGCCCTCGTCGAAGGCGATGTCGTTGCGGCGAATGGTGCGGTGGTCGGAATCGGTGATCTCCGCCAGGCGTCCCAGGTTGGTGCGTGGTCTGTCCAGCGTGTACCCGGGCTCTTGCGCCTTGCCCTTGAGGACGGTCAGGCGGCCGGGCGTTGCGGGTTTGGAGACGGGCCTGACGGTTTCGGACGAGTACTCGATCTCGAAGCTGCGGTCGCCGGTTTCGGCGGTCTTCACTTCCACCGAGAAAGCGCGGGCGATTTCGCAGCGGGAAGCGGTCAGCGCTTCACGAATTTCCTTTTCCAGGCGGCCCTCTTCGCCGAAGGCGGTTTGGTAAAGGGCGCGACGGTCGGGGTCGGCCGATACCAGCGTCACCACCAGGCGCGGATACGGGAAGACGCGCTGGCCGCGGGCCACGGTCTGAATCTTGGTTTCGAGCTCTTCCAGGATGGCGCGGTGGACCAGCAGCAACTGGTCGGAATCGGCGGCGCCGAACATGTGGTTGGCCCAGCGGCGGAAGCCGCGCTCGAT
>Ga0075029_100000194_pt1 | contig 32028 bp, 29 predicted proteins | sample LitLauG_LLR_2013_FD_71391 | JGI IMG/M metagenome (GOLD analysis project Ga0075029, IMG submission 71391) | Freshwater sediment microbial communities from North America - Little Laurel Run_MetaG_LLR_2013 | ecosystem: Environmental > Aquatic > Freshwater > Creek > Sediment | place: USA... | reverse complement strand
CGCTTCACCAGTTCGACGCTTTCATGCAAGGCAGCGCGAGGCGGAATGCGATCGAGGTATCGGAACTGGTAGAGGGCGAGACGAAGTGCAATCAGAATTTCGATATCGAGCTTGGCCAGTGGCTGCGCGGAGGCGGGCGCAATTTCGTCGTCCAGGCGAGAGCGCCAGCGAAGTACGCCCATGACGAGTTCCGTAGCCAAGGCGTGATCCGGAGTCGAGAGGCGATCAAGAGCTGCCGAGTGCAAAAGCTCCGAGGCGAACGACGATTCGCGCTCGACGCGGAGCAGGATATCAAACGCGGCGGCACGAGCGGGGGAGACAGGCATCGTTTGAGATTGTAGGCCTCCGCTGGATGAAAAAAGCTTCACCCCAGAGGTCACAAGGAACACAGAGATCAGCCCAGCTTTTCTCCAGGTTGTGGACGATATCCGTGGATAAAGTCTCGGGGTGAACTCCTCTTCTTCCCTTCGATTTGAATTTCTATTAATTCGAGGGCCGATTCTTTCCCACAGCCTACCAACAGGCGGTCGGCCATCACTCTAAGTTCCGCACGAGGCACTGCGTCTTCGGTCGGATGCGCGCTTAGGATTTGCAGATTCTTGTCGCGGAACTTGGTGTGCGCGCCCGGCCAGGGCTGAAATCCGCGGATGCGATTGAAGATTTCGTGGGCGGAGCGGGAAAAATCCACACGACCGTCTTCCTTCTTGAGAATCGGCGCGAGCGAAGCCTGCGAGTTATCTTGTGGTCGCGGAACAATCGTCCCCGCGCGCAGTCCGTTCAGCGTCTCCACCATCATTTCGGCGCCGATGGAAGCCAGACGCGGTGAGAGGCTCAGAGAAGTATCGTCCGGCAGAATCGAAACTTCGTGCTGCAGAAGAATGTCGCCGGTGTCGAGGCCGGCATCGATGCGCATGGTGGTGACACCGGTGACGGTCTCGCCCTGGGCAATCGCCCACTGAATTGGCGCAGCCCCGCGATATTTCGGCAGCAGCGAGGCGTGCAGATTAATGTTGCCGTGGGCAGGCAGGTCGAGCATCCATTGTGGGATGATGCGTCCGTAACCGACCACGATAATCGCGTCCGGCCTTAGTGCAGTCAGTTGTGCGCGGAATTCTTCGTTGTTCTTGACGCGATCCGGCTGGGTGACTGGAAGATTTAACTTCAGAGCGCTCTGCTTTACGGGCGAAGCGATCAGTTCCAAGCCCCGTCCCTTGGGGCGGTCGGGCTGGGTCACAACGAGGCCGATGCGGAATCCCGCTGCAGCCAGCGCTTCGAGCGTGGGCACAGCGAATTGAGGCGTGCCGCAGAAAACGAGATCCAAAGGCATTGGGTAATTGAGTAATTTAGTAATTGTGTAATTTACAATCGGTTTTCAATTACTCAATTACCAGATTACACAATTCCTCAATCACTACCATTCTCCCGCCTTCATCAACTTCCGAATCTTGCGTTTCATCAGATCGCGCTTCAATGCGCTGAGATGGCTGATGTAGAGCTTTCCGTTCAAGTGATCGGTCTCGTGCATCAGGGCGCGGGCGAGCAATTCTTCCCCGGTCTTCTCGAACACTTTGCCATGAACGTCTTGCGCGCGCACTGTGACTTTATTCGGCCGGGTTACATTCTCGCGGAAATCGGGGATGCTGAGGCATCCCTCGGTCTGCGTATGCTTCCCTTCCTTGTGGATGATCTCAGGATTGATGAGAACGAGCTTGGCTTTTGGATCTTCCTTGAACGTCACATCGATTACGGCGATGCGGCGGCCGATGCCGATCTGCGGCGCAGCCAGGCCGACACCGTGTGCGGCGTACATGGATTCAAACATGTCTTCGATCAGCTTCTTCAGTTCCTCGTCGAAGACTGTGACCGTCTCGGAAGGCTTCTCGAGAACAGGATTTCCGAACTTCACGATGGGATAGATCATCAGTAGTTTTTCAGTTGCTGGCGGTAACCTTCAAAATTTCTAAGAGTTTCTGTCATGGAATCGCCCCCGAATTTTTCCAGGGCACAGCGGGCTAGCGTTAGTGCCACCATGGCTTCGGCGGCAACACCCGCGGCCGGGACCACACACACATCCGATCGCTCGTAGGCGGCTTCAACCGGTTTGCGCGTCGAGAAATCCACCGACTGCAAGGGACGGCGCAACGTGGAGATCGGCTTGAGGTATCCGCGCACGCGAATTTCTTCGCCGTTGGAGACTCCGCCTTCGATTCCTCCGGCATTATTGTGGTTGCGGGAGAACGCGGTAAAAGTGGTCTCCGCGTTGTAGCCGATTTCATCGTGAACGGCCGATCCGGGCGCGAATGCGGACGCCACTCCAGCCCCGATTTCCACCGCTTTGACCGCCTGCAATGACATCACCGCCGCCGCGAGCATGGCGTCCAGGCGCTCGTCCCATTGAGCGTAGGTGCCCAACCCGGGTGGAACCTGGTGCGCCACGACTTCGAAGACTCCTCCGACGGAGTCGCCCGTCTTGAGCACCTTGTCCACTTCGCCCTTCATGCGCTGCTCGGCTTCCGGATCGGCGCAGTTCAGCAGCACCTCCTCGCGATCGTAAAGCACGCGGATGTCGTTCCACGGAATTTCTTGCTTCAGCGAAACGCCACCCGTGGCAACGACATGGCTGAGCACTTCAATTCCCATTTCTCGCAAGAACAGTTTCGCGATCGCGCCAATTGCGACTCGCGCGGCCGACTCACGGGCAGAGGCGCGCTCCAGCACATATCGAGCCTCGGGGAAGTTGTACTTCAACGCCCCCGCCAGATCGGCGTGGCCGGGGCGCGGGGACTTCACGCTCTTGTGCTTGTTGGGGTCGCCCTTCTCCACGGGCAAGGATTCCTGCCAGTTCTTCCAATCCTGATTTTCCAGCTGAATCGAGATCGGAGAACCGATGGTCATTCCCTGACGAACGCCTGAGAGAATGTGGGCGGTGTCGCGCTCGATCCGCATGCGGCCGCCGCGGCCGTAGCCCTGCTGTCGCCGCCAGAGGTCACGGTCGAGAAATGCCTGATCGATTTTCAGTCCAGCGGGCATGCCACTTAGAAAAGCAATCAGAGCTTCGCCGTGGGACTCTCCCGCTGTGAAGTAGCGCAACATAAATTTTCGATTGTACCTGATGCGGCGGAGGGAAAAGTTCCGAAGTGTGCCGCCGGCGGAACAGTCTGTCCGGAAAATCCGCTTCCGAAGCGGATTTTGCCGCGCCCAGGGCCTCGTGAAGAGTACAATATAAGCACCATTCGCCTGTTGGTCAGGCTGGAATCACCCGCGCCGCTCCGCAACATTTTCTCGCTAAGGAGTCATGATGTCCTCCCCGCACGAGCACGTCAAAGGAACTTCACCGTTCCGCAAGATCCGCTGCGCTCTGGTGCACGACCACGTTCTGCTTCGGCAGGGTCTGCGCCGTTTGCTCCAGGACGAGCCGGACTTGGAGGTAGTCGCGGAAGCCGGGAGCACAGCCGAAGCGCTGCTGACCATCTTCGAACATCAGCCGGACGTTGTGATTACAGAATCGCGAGTTTTCGAGTGCGGCGCGGATGAGGCGAAGCAACTCGTCGCCCAAGCATCACCGCTCAGCCGGGTGCTGTTCCTGGCGCAAGCCGATGTGCACGACGGCGGGCACCCGATGCGGCAGACCTCGGCGGAAGAATTGATCGAGATGGTCAGGGAGGTTCACCATCGTGGGCAGCCCTCGATGAAGCTTCTGCCGGGGCGGTTGCAACTGGCGGATGAGAAAGCGAGACCGCGAACCCGGGAATTGACGGCGCGGGAACGCGAGGTCTTGCGATTGCTCGCTGAGGGCAGAACCGTCCGCTCCGCGGCGGAGACTCTCGGATTAAGCGCCAAGACCGTGGAAGCACATAAATTCAATCTGATGCGCAAGCTTGGGATTCACAACAAGGCAGAGTTGGTGATGTGGGCGATACAAGAGCGCGTGCTGAAGCTGCCCGTGAATTTCTAACTCTATTGCTGCGCCGCGGCCGCGGCCAATTCCGCCAGGCTCGAAACTGTCAGGTCTGGCTTGGCCTCGGCAGCTTTTACGGCTCCCACTCCAGCCCGCGCCGACGGGCGATTTACCCATACGGTAGCGAGGCCCAGAGCCTGGGCCGGAATCACGTCATGATAGATGCTCTGGCCCACGTGCAGCACGCGGTGCGCCGGGGCTTGCACTCGACTCAGCGCTAATTCAAACATTTTCATCGAAGGCTTGTACGCCTGCGCCTGCTGGGCGGTGATTACGTCGTCGAAGGCGACTCCAAGCTGAGGGCGCGTTGTGGCAAACAAATCGTCATCGATATTGGAAAGAATGGCCAATCTGAAACGCGACTTGAGCCGCTGAAGGGCCCCAACTGTGTCGGGCCACGGCTTCCATGTGGGCAGCGAGCCGGGAAGCGAGCGCATTTCTTCTTCGCTGGGATTGAAGCCGAGCTCGACTCCGAATTGTCGAACTACCGATTCAAGGACGTCGCGGTAAGGACGAAATGGTCCCGCCTCCGCGCTCTGCTCGAAATCCCCGTACAGCTTAAGCATGGTGGCATCCTCTATTTTCTTTCCATGGGCGGCCAAAACCCGATGCAGGGCCGAAAGAATTCCAGTTTCCCAGTCGATAAGCGTGCCGTAGCAGTCGAAGGTGAGAACTTCGAAGCGGTTGAAATCGATCATTGTGATCTGGTCCCTTAAACCTTTTTGTCGAAGCTCCAGCGAGTGGCATCGTTGGGAAAATCCTTTTCCGTCCACGCCAGCACTCGCTTCGGGCGCACCGAATACAGAATCGTCTCTGGCGAGATCATAAGAGGCATCTGATACTTGGCGCGCGAAGCGGAGTCTATTTTCTTAAACGTAGATTTGTCACTCAGGTCCACCTCCACGACAGCTCCTTCCAGGATGACCACGTCGTCGCCCGATTCGAGATGGATCGAGACCGCAGGATTGTGGGCCAGGTTGCGCGCCTTGCGGGACGCCCGGGCAGTTCCGAAGTAGAGCACACCGTCCATCCAAAAGCCCCACACAGGGATGGAATGCGGCCGCCCGTCAGGGCGCGAAGTGGAGATCCAGTAATTGCGGGATTTCTCCAGCCTCTCTTCCGCGTGGCTGAAGGGCAAATACTCTTTGCGTTTTTTCAGCCCATACATCGCAGGCACATCGGGCAGGCCTGCTGAACAAGCTGAATTCACGGGTTTTTGCTGACCCTTTGGCGCGGTTTTAGTCCTGGGCATGGGGTTGCCGCCTCGCTCGGCAAGTTCACTTTAATGCTGAGGTTCGAGGCCCGGCAAGGTGGGAATCGGGTCGGAGGAGTCCAGGGAATCTATCTCGGCAGGTTGCGCCGCGACGGGTTCTTCGGGAGGCGCAGCCTTCTTCGGTGCGAGGAACCTTTCGGTATTCAGAAGAGGTCGGCCAAGGGAGGGGTTGTAGCTGGTCCACGGACCGTCCATCGCAGACTCACGTTCGAATTGCGCGCGCATGGCCTCCATCTTCGAGTCGAGGTCGTCGAGATAATGCAGTAACAGCGCCTCGGGAAACATGGGAAGCTTCGGAGATCCGAATTCGTACTCGCCGTGATGGCTGATGATGAGGTGCTCGACGAGAGTTTTCAGTTCGTCGGGAAAACCAGGCACGAGGCTCAGTTTGTCCTGCAGCATCTCCAGTTCGATGATCATGTGGCCGAGAAGCTGGCCTTTGGTGGTGTAAGAAAACGACCGGTTGTAAGTGAGCTCGTGAATCTTTCCAATGTCGTGCAGAAACGCGCCCGTGAGCAGCAGATCACGATTGATCTGCGGATAATTCTGGCACATCAAGTCACAAGATCGAAATAGAGAAACCACGTGATCGAGCAGGCCGCCGATGTAAGCGTGATGCAACGTTTTCGCGGCCGGTGCGTTGCGATAGGCCGCGGCGATTTCCGGATCGGCCATGAACGCGTGAATCAGCAACTTGAGGTGCGGATTCTGAACGGTCGAAACGAACTCCGTCAGGGTTCGCCAGAGCTCATCGATGTCCTTGGTGGTTTTGGGCAGATAATCGGCGAACTCGATCTCGGTGTCGCCCAGTTTCCGCAGCTTGTGAATGGTCAGCTGAAAGCGTTGTTTGTACTTGTTGATGAGACCTTTAATCTTGATGAAATCATCCTGATCGAAACCGTCGAGCACTTCCTCGACGTTGTCCCACATTTTGGCTTCGATCTGGCCGCTGCGATCACCAAGAGTCAGGGCGAGATAAGGCTCGCCGCTCTTCTTCGGCTTGATCTGCTTAACCACGACGACGAAACTCGAGGTGATGATCTTGTTTTCGTGGCGGGCGCAGTCGCAGATGTAGAAATCCTTCATGAGTTGTTCCGCATGAGTATAAAGCACCTACCGTCGAACCAACTCAGAGGATACCCAGCTTTTTCTTTCGCTTCTTCCCCAGTTTCTTGGCGTCCGCCTCTTTGGCTGCGGCGGTTTCGACGGGCTTGGTTTCGTTCGGGCTGGCGCCTGAGTCGACGAAACCGGGCTTGAGATCGATATAAGCGTCTTCGCGCAGCTTGGTGAGATAGGTGCGAAGAGCCGGTTGCAGCTTTTGGTAGTAAAGGGCGTCCTGAATCTTGGGGAGAATCTCCTTCATCTCGGGCACGCCCGCCATCTGGTGATCATCGACCCGCAAGATCACATAGCCCTGCTTGGTGCGGATGGCATCGGTCACGTCGCCAGCCTTCATGGCGAAGGTCTTGTCTTCCAGTTCTTTCGCAAGTTGTCCGCGTTTGAAGACGCCGAGGGCGCCGCCATCGGAGGCGGAGGGGCCATCGGAATTTTTCTTCGCGATTTCATCAAAACTTGCGCCCCCCCGAATCTGCCTGAGCAATTCGTTCGCCTTCGCCTCGGCTGCTTGCAAGGCTTCAGCCTCGGCGGCCTGCTTGGCGGCGTCATCGGGTTTGTCTGTATTCGCACCCCCAGAGGCCGCAGGCTGATCTTTAGCCGCCTCCGGCGCTACCTTCGGCGCAACCAGGATCTCGCTCAGGCGAATCGACTCCGGCTGCTCCAGGTCTTTCTTGTGCTCGTCATAGAACTTCTGTTCTTCGTCCTTGGTCAGGGCGAGGTGGCCGCCGACCTCTTCGCTGATCACTTTTTGGGTGATGATCTGGTTGCGCATGTTCTGCTGGAAGTCTTCCCAGGAAATGCCCTGTTTGGTGGCCTCCTTCTCGAGATCCTCGATGGAGTCCAGCTTCATGTCCTTGCGCATCTGGTCTTCGCGCTTGATCAAGTCGGTATCGCCGGTGATGCCGAGATCCTTGCCCTTCTCCAGCAGCAACTGTTGATCGATAAGATCGCGCAGCACGTCCTTTTCCCGCTCGCCGTAAGCCTTGTCGGCATTCGCGGCGTCCTGCTGTTTGACTTCGTCTTTCAGTTGGTCTTTGCTGCGCGCGAATTCTGAGCGCGTAATGATGGAGTTGTTGACGCGGGCGATAATCTCTTCTACAACCTGTCCGGTCGCCAGGGCGGGCAGGCAGGTCAGCGCGATAAGGGCGAAAGCAAGTTTTCTCATAGGGTGCAACCGGCCGCCTCAACTGCTGGGCTTGCGGGCAGAGTGCCTGGGCCTTTCCCCGTATTTTACTACCACAAACAGCCAATCCTCTCGCTTAGACGCCCTATTCATGGCAAAAGTTGGATGGTGGCTGCTAGCTGGTTCGTACCAGGGCCAGCGCGGTACGGTCGTCATTCATCGGCGTTTTGCAGCTGAACTCGTCCGCGGCATTCAAAATCGAGGTGCATACGGATTTAGCTTCAGTGAGGGGAGTCGCCAACAGCACCTGCTTGATGCGCTCAAGACCGAACTCGCTGTTGGACTGTCCGCGCTGAGCGCTGCACTCCACCACTCCTCGTGAAACCAGTAGAAGCGCCGCATTTTTCGCCACCGCCACTGTAGGCGAGTCCTGAGTGGCGTGTGAAAACAGGCCGAGAGGGAGGCCAGTAGAACGTATTTCAGAGACTCCCGAGTCGTCGCGCAGCAGGCCCGGCGTATGTCCGGCATTGGTGTAGCAAAGCGTCCCGAACTTTTCGTGATAGCAGGCGATAAACGCGGGGCAGGAGTGAACGCCGTTGGACGCGTCGATCAGCCCGCGATTGATCTGGATACTGAGATGGGTCATGGCCTCGGATTCGTTGATGTCCAGGCCTGCGAATAATTCCTCGCCAGCCGCGCGAAAAATCTCCTGCGCCTTCCTCAGTAGATTGCGCGTATCTTCGCGGCGGCCGGCTACGTCCAGAAGTCCGAACAGAACGCGCTCGGGGCTGACCCGCACCGAGTCGTAGAAATCTCCAGCGATCCGATTGCCAACAAACACCGCGGCGATATCCGCTCCCTCAATCTTCGGGAAGACCGTGGGAACCGGCTCGATAACCTGAACCTCAGGGGCACGGGAGCGAAAGAGAGGGCACATGGGGCTCGCCCACCGAAACTAGCATAGGAATCCGGACTCGGCAAACCAAGCCCACTCCCGGTAAGGGCTCAGATTTGAATCTCTCGGCGGCCTCAGCGAGCGGCTCTCTGCGCACTCTGCGGTCAAAAGCTCGTTTTCGCTCTCCAATCAAAACACTTGAACTGCGGAGTACGCGAAGAAAATTCGCAGAGGTCGCGGAGAAACCAAACTGAGCCATTACCCACTCCAAAACGGGAATCTTTTTTATTCCCCGTATTTATCGGCCAAATATCTGGCGAGATCGGCCTCGAATTGGCCGTAGTCGGAGTGGAGGGTGGCGCGCAGCGCGGCTTCGGTGGAATTGCCCTGGCTCAGCCTCTGCAGAATGCGCTGGATATCGCTCATCCCATAGGTGTCGTTGATGTAAGAGACCGCCGCGAGCGATTCGGCGTAAGCGACGTAGGCCTGGGCGCCGGAGAAGTTGATGAAGCTCCCCTCCAGTGCATTCAAAGGAATATTCTGCTGCGACTTGAAGAGCACGGCGAGCTGGCGGCCGTCGCCACCCAGGCTCTTGGGCTCGAGCAACTGCGCGATTCCCTCATGCAGCCAGGGTGGACATCGTCCACCGGAAAGTTGCGTGATGAACGAATGCGCCAGTTCGTGCCTCAGAACATGCGCGAGTTCAGAGGTCATGGAAGTCAGTCCGCTGACAGGAATTCGCAGCTTCCCGTCATTGATCGCCCCCGACCATGTCGGTGCATGCGTTACGTCGAAGAACGCCTGCTCGGTGTATAGCGTGACCACGATGCTGTCGCGGGGCGGATTTCCGAGATCGCGGGCCAGGTCGTCGTAGTCCGATTCGAGCGCCTGCACAATTTGAGCGCGGAAGGCTTCCGAAGTCTGCTTGCCTTCATAGTGGAGAACGAAGTGGCTGCTCTCATGCTGGGTGAAATCGGATTCGACGTTCTCCTCACGTTGCGCCTTCGCCAGAAATTGCTGCACCGCCGGATCAGGCCGTAACTCGAGAGAACGCTTCCACGAGGAGACGGCTTCTTTTGTATGGTCCGACGCGAACTGCGCATAGCCGAGCATGGTGTAGGCGTCCGGCGAATCCGGAGCGGAGCGGACGGCACGCTGAGCGTAAGGCACGGCCTGAGCGGCGCTGCCGGTTCGTACCAGGACCGCGGCGTAATAGGTCAGGATGGTCGAGTTGTCCGTCTGGAAGCGCAGAGCAGTTTCGAAATACCGGCGCGACTGCGCGATGTTGCCGTGATCAAACTCGAACTTGCCGGCGATGAAGTTCGCCGTCGCGCTCAATTCGGCGTTGCCCTTGCCTTCCAGGCTCGTGAGCACATCCGGATCGACTTTGCCTTCCTTCACGATCTGGACGAATACCGCTCCCTCATTCGCCAGGCTGTCAGCGGGAGTGAAGCTGGGAAGATCTGCGACTTTGCCCGAACCGGGCGCCGTGTGCGTGGGCATGCCGCCGGCATCTACGCGTTCGACCAGCGACTTGGGGATCGCGTAGGAGTCATCGCCCAGGTCGTATTCGTAATGGCTGCCATTTTCGCGGACGTGGTCGGCCACAATCACGCGGCCATTCTTGAGATGAATGGTGTCCGCCGAAGCTACGCCCAGGGCAGCCAGCAGCATCACAAGAGTGACAGGCGCACGCATTCAGGCGCATTCTAGCAACGTGCGACGGGGCCGAGACATGACGAAGGTACTACCCGGAATGCGCGGCTTGCGGACCGCGCTGGCCATTGCGCTGGCGGTTGGAGCCATCGGCGCAAGGCCTGGCTCCTGTCAGAGTGGGCCAGACAAGCCAGCAGAGGCGCTCTATTTACAGCTTGGTCAGGTCGGGCTGGATCCGACGCGGGTCTATCAGGTGCGGGGAGCTTCTCTCGAACGGGCGGCCATTCACATCACATTGGAGGACGGCACCATTGCCTTTACCCAGGATGTTATGGGCCGGATTACCGGCGCGTTCTTCGAGGGCGACGGCGAGGTGCTGATCGCGCCACCCAATGAGGTCGAAAGAAGATCGATGAGCCTATTCACCGGAATGGCGATTCTGGAGCAGCACTTCGCCACTGCATATTTCCGGTTCAACGACGACGCGGCGTCTGAATTAAGGCCAGATTTACGGGCCACCGAGAACAAGCAGGAATTTATCGATCACTGGAACGCAACGGCAAAGAATCTAGCAAACCCCGATGCGATGAGATTGCTGATCACCTTCAGCCGCATGCTTCCGCAGATGGGCAAAGAACCCCTTGCGGATTTCGCACAGGCAGACCCGCGGGATCGTTTTTTTCACGCGCGCGTCTTAGGGGCTCCCCTGGGCGTTTTCGACGTCAACTTCGATTCTCTCCTAGCGGAACAGATTCAGGCGGGACAAGCCAAGCCTGCGAAGGACGGCAACACTTACTACGATGTCTGGACTTCCTTTGCATTACCTGGTGCAGCGGGCGTTAAGCCCGAGGTCAATCCTCCCCACAAGAAGGAGATTGAAGAACCGCAAGACTGGGTAGCGATTCGCCGGTACACGATCAAAACCGAAGTGCGGCCTCCGAAGCAGATTCAAGCCCGCGCCCAGTTGCAGTTGGAAGCGAGGGAGAACGGACGGCGCACGCTACTGTTTGAGTTGTCGCGATTCCTGCAGGTGGAAAGCGTCAAGCTCGATGGACAACCGGTCGAGTTCATCCACAACCCAGCGATGGAGGGGACACAGCTATCCCGCCGGGGAAACGATGTTGTGGCCGTAATCCTCCCCGAGCCAACCAAGAAAGGACAGAAGCTCAATCTGGAATTCGTTTATGGGGGAGAGGTTCTGGCCGAAGCTGGCGGAGGTCTGCTCTACGTGGGCGCTCGCGGCGCCTGGTATCCGAATCGCGGAATGGCGATGGCAGATTACGATCTTGAATTCGAGTACCCGCAAGAATGGACCCTGGTCGCGACTGGAAAGCCGATGCCGGTGTCCCCCGAAACAGATTCGTCCAAAACGAAGCGAGAACAGGCCTCTCACTGGGTTTCCGAAAGACCGATCCCATTAGCCGGATTCAATCTAGGCAAGTATCGCGTCGCGACCGCGCGCGCCGGCGATGTGACCGTAGAGACCTACGCGGCTCAGGGTGTAGAGCGTGATTTTCCAAACGTAGGCATTCAGGTCATCGAGCCGAAACCTTCAGATCCCACCGCACCGCTTCCGTCGGTCGATATCCCGTATACTCCATCGCCCGCCCGGAATGAGGAGAGCGTTGCACAATCCGCCGCCCAGGCGGTCGCCTACTTTGCTGCGCGATTTGGACCGTATCCATACAGCCATCTGGCGTTAACGCAGATGCCCGGACGGGAGAGCCAGGGCTGGCCGGGGCTGGTGTTCCTTTCTTCGTATGCGTTCCTCTCCAAGCGGGAACGCGAGCAGATGCACTACGGCCCCACTCGAATTCTTCTTCAGCAGTTGATCCCCGCGCATGAGACCGCGCACCAGTGGTGGGGAGACTTAGTCAATTGGGACACCTACCGGGATCAATGGTTTTCGGAAGGGCTGGCCAACTATTCCGCCTTAATGATGCTGCAGGAAAAAGATCCAGCGGGCTTCCGCCAGATCATGGAGGAATACCGGCGCGATCTGATGACGCCGGATAAAGGTGGAATGGCTCCCAAGGATGCAGGGCCGGTCACCCTGGGTGGCCGGCTGGAGTCGTCCCGTTTCCCCGGCGGATATGACGCGATCAGCTATGGCCGCGCCACCTGGCTGTTTCACATGCTGCGCACCATGCTCGATGATGCTTCGGGTTCGACGGGGCACAAGGGCGGTCCGGACCAGCCCTTCGTACGGGCTCTGCGGCATCTGCGCGAGCGCTACGCCGGACGATCGATTACGACGCATGAACTGCTGGACGTGTTCGCCGAAGATCTGCCGCCAGCCCTGCGTTATGAAGGCAAGAATTCGCTGGATTGGTTTCTCAATGGCTGGGTGAATGGGACATCCTTGCCGAAGCTGGAGTTGAGAACAGTTAAGTTCAGCCCGAGAGATGCGGGCCTCGTCGTCACGGGAACGATTCTTCAGAAGGACGCGCCCCAGGATCTAGTCACCTCTGTGCCGTTGTATGGAGTCACCTCTGGCAAGCAGCCAGTATTCTTGGGTCGGGTGTTCGTAGATGGCGAAGAATCTTCGTTTCGGCTCAATGCTCCCGCGGGGGTACATAAGATTTTGCTTGATCCGGAACAGACGATCTTGACAAGCCCCAAGTAAGGCCCGCGGGGCGTCCCGAAATGGACGCCGATCCCGCTGCAATTCCGGAAATGGCCTCGATTCTCTGCGCCACTTCGTGCAGGCTGCGCGTAACTCTCTCATTTGTACCGCCTAATCCGGATCGCGGCACATGGCACTCAATCTGCTTAAAGCTATGCCGTAAGCGCCCGCAGCTCGGGCAAAGGTCCAGCGAGGCAACCGCTATGTACACACACACGGCAGAGATTGCGAACAGTTTTCCGAAGTCTTGTGGGATGGCGAAGCAAAGAATAGGTAGCCCTCTCGGGACCATCCTTCTGGTCGAAGATGAGGCCTTCGTGCGGGAGGTAACGAGCGAAGTGCTGCAAGACGCGGGATACCGGGTGCTTGGCGCGGGCAATGCTGCCGAAGCACTGCAGGTTTACGAGCGCCATTGCGGCGTAGTGGATCTGCTGCTCACCGACGTGGTTTTGCCGGGTGAGAGTGGCCGCACATTGGCTCACAGACTACAGCAGCGAAATCCCGCGCTCCAAGTTCTGCTGGTGACCGGATATGGCGAACAGATTACGCAGGATCATGCGAATGAAGCGGAGTGTTTGCCGAAACCATTTTCCAGCGCAGCACTGTTGCAGCGGATCAGGCAAATGCTGCACGAATTGAACTAATCGAGAGAAACCCTGCTCACGCTCGCTTGCTGTAATGAATCGCCTGCAGGATTTGCGTGTGAATCTGGGAGAGCGGAACCACCCGCTTCAAAATACCCAGTTCCGCACAGGCCCGCGGCATGCCGTACACCGTGCACGTGGATTCATCCTGGCCGATCGTCAGCCCTCCGCGTCGATGGATGGCCTTCATTCCCTCCACGCCATCCGCTCCCATTCCCGTCAAGATAACTCCCATCGCCAGCGTCCGGAAATGTTCTGCAACGGACTTCATGAGAACGTCTACCGAAGGAACGTGCAGCAGATTTTCCGGGTAAGTGTCGAGACGGATCACAGTACTGGGCGCCGAGGGGCGGTCTACCGTCATGTGCATCCCTGCGGGCGCAATGTAGGCGACTCCGGGGTGAACCGGCTCTCCATCGGCTGCTTCTCGCACAGGAATGGAACAAAGTGAGTTCAGGCGGTGAGCAAAAGGCTGGGTAAATCCCGGCGGCATATGCTGCACGATCAGAATCGGCACAGAGAGGTCGCGGGGAAAGCGCGGCAGAATCTCCTGCAATGCCTTCGGACCGCCGGTGGAGGTTCCAATGGCAACGATGGCGGGTGTGGCGGAGTTCGAGGCGTGGCCTTTGGCGGCAACAGATCGGACAGGTTTGCGCTCTAAGTCCTCGGCACACGAGGCTCGACGAGAAACGCTTGCGGCGCGAATCTTCGCAATGAGATCGGGGCGAATGTGCAGGATGTCGAGCGACGTTGAGGAAAGCTGTTTCGGAACGTAATCGAAGGCCCCGGCTCCCAGCGCGTTAAAGGTCGCCTCGGCATCTTTTTCGGTAGCAGCACTTACCATGATGACCGGGCGTGGGAACCGGCTCATGATGCGGCGCAGGGTGTCCACGCCATTTTGCCCCGGCATTTCGACGTCGAGAGTAACCACGTCAGGATCAAGGGCGGCGATGCGCTCGAGGGCGGCGGCTCCGTCACAAGCCGTGCCGACGACCTCGAAGCCCGACTCGGAGGCAATCATGCGCGCCAACGCCGTTCGCATGAAGGCACTGTCGTCCACGATCAGGACGCGCACCGGTGCACGGGTTGTGACATCGGCGCTCATGACCGGTAGTTGATGTACACGTCTACCACGTTCGTCGTGGTATCAAAGGTCAGATTCCAGACGTGCTCGATAATCACCGAGCGCGTGACCTTGCGGCCGGCATTGCGCATCAGGAATTCCAGCAAGGCGAATTCCTTGGCCGTTAATTCGATCTTGCGCCCGGCGCGCTCGACGCGATGCTCCACCCGATCCAACTTCAGATCGCCGACCACCATCACCGACTCCGAGGGCAGATGGCTGCGCCGCAACAGCGCCCGCAGCCGCGCCGAAAGCTCGGTGAAGGAAAATGGTTTCGCAAGATAGTCGTCGGCCCCGGTATCGAGCGACTGCACGCGGTCTTCGACGCGCGTGCGCTGGGTCAGAATCAGCACCGGCACGCTGGGCTTGGTCGCCCGCAGGTGGCGCAGCACGCTGATCCCATCCATCTTTGGCAGGTTCAAATCCAGAATCACGATGTCGTAATCGGACGCCAGCGCCGCTGCCCGCGCCTGTTCGCCATCGGTGACCAGATCCACGGAGTAGTGCTCACCTTCCAGACCCTGGCGAACGAATCTGGCTAACGCCTCATCATCTTCTGCAATAAGAATGCGCATGAGTAAACCGTCCTTAATCGAACAGCCTCAGTTTAATGAGAAGTAGCTCAATCGCAGCCGAATCTAAGCCTGCACGAAGGTCACTGCGTGCAGAAATGGCGCTCGGTTCCAGAACAGGAGACCAAACCACGTAGCCGCACAAGCGGCGCACTTCGACAGCCACGCTCACCCGTGCGCGTACCTTGGTGGCCAATTCCTTGCTTTGATCTAACCGGAGATAATCTCCGTCAAACCTAACGGGTTTCGGAGCGACCTTTTGCAGCGATGGAGCAGGACAGCCTTTGGATCTTTGCTAATCCCCGGCGGCATTCTGCTGCTCATCGCCATCGTGCTCGCCAATACCAACTGGCTGACGCTGCCTCTGCCCGCCCTCAGTTTTCTTTATTACAGCACCCTCATCGGAGGAATTCTGCTGGCCTGGAGATTTCACTCCAGCCGCGTTTTCTTCGCACTGCTGGTTTTGTTCCTGGCGAGGGAAGCCAGCGGCACCTTCCTTCGCGAACTCTCCCCCGGAATGCTGGGGTGGGCCGGCCTGCGCGCGCTCGCCATTCTGGTGCCGCTGAACTTGTTCCTGATCGCGCAGATGCCGGAGCGCGGCTTCACCGTCCCGGGCACGGCGTCCCTGGGACTGTTTCTGGTGGTCCAGATCATGGTCCTGACGGTGATCTCTCAAAGCACCTCCGGAAGCCTTTCGCCCCACGTTCATCATCTTCCAGCAACCGTGTCGCTGCCCGACTACGCGCTCATCGCCATCCTGCTGTCCGGGGCAATCCTGCTGGGAAGATCGCTGATCACCCGCAAGCCGGCCGACAATGCGTTGCTGTGGTCGCTGGCTGCATTTTTTCTTGCCCTGCACTATTCCGGGATGCCGCGCACATCGACCTTGTATTCCATCGCCGGCGCGCTAATTCTGGCCACTGCCGTCATCGAAAATTCTTATCTCCTCGCCTATCACGATGAACTGACCTCGCTGCCTTCGCGGCGCGCCTTCAATGATGCCCTGCTCCGACTGCCCGAGACGTATTCCGTCGCGGTGGTCGACATCGATCACTTCAAGCGCTTCAACGACACCTACGGCCACGATATCGGCGATCAGGTGCTGCGGCTGGTGGCAACGAATTTGGCACAAGTTACCGGAGGCGGCGAGGCCTATCGTTGCGGAGGCGAGGAGTTCACCATTCTGTTTCCGGGAAAGACGATGCCGGAAGTTCTGGATCATCTCGAACAGCTAAGAGAAACCATCGAGTCGTCGGAATTTCGCATGCGCGGCGTCGACCGGCGCCACGTGCCTCGCGGGCCCGACCGGCGCAGCGCGGGATCGAAACCTTCCGCGAAAAAAGTTCGCCGCCCCAGTCTGCGCGATAGGGTTGCGGTCACGGTCAGCATGGGCGTGGCCAGCGGCACCAGGAGTGAGGCTCGTCCGGAAGTGATCCTGCAACGCGCCGACAAGGCCCTCTATCGCGCCAAGGCCAACGGACGAAACCGCATTGAGACCGCAGCCGCAGCCCGTCAGCCCTCCCGCGCCAAAGCCGCAGGAATCGCCTGAAAATTGTCGCAGAGTATTCCGGGAAGATCAGCGAGGACGCCGGCCCGGACCGTCAACCGTAAGGACGGGAAGTGACGGTCCGGTTCCGTACGTTTCGCAAGCACCGCAGGCCGTGCGGTCAGCCTACGGTCGTAGGTGGGATTGGGCGGATTCGGCCAGTTCCCTCACAGGCAGGACACTTCACGCGGACAAATGCGACTCCCTCGGACTTGCCATTCAAATCCACAGGCTTCGCAATATATCCCGTGCCACCGCAGTTCGGGCACTCGTCCGATATCACTCCTCTCCCCCCTCGTTAGTTAAGGTATTGTCCATGAGAGAGGAGAGGATTTTGCGGCAGAGTGTTTCGCGTTACGAATCACGAACAAAAACCGCGGACTTCCCCCGCAGAAAAATAGAAAGCAGAAAGTGGGGTGCCTACACGTCTCGCCTCTTTTTGCGAGAAGTGGGAATCGGTGCAGCCCGCTCCCGCGTAGCTCATCACGCCTGCGCTTGCGTCTCGCGCCGCTTTCGCATGCGCAAGTAAATCTCCCGGTGCCGCGCTGCTTTCTCCGGATCGCCGCCTGCCTGCTGATACAACGCGGCCAGCCAGCGATGTGCCGCCAGCAGCCCCGGCAGCATCGTGACCGAAGTTTCAAAGGCCAAAGCAGCCCGCTCGCGATGTCCCAGGCGCGCCAGGGCAACTCCGAGATAGAAATGGCCGAGCGGTAGAAAATGCTGCAGTCCCACCGCTTGCAACGCCTGCTCGGCAGCCTGCTCGTTGCGGCGCTTGCGCAAGTGCACCATCGCGAGCCCAAGGTGCGCGGCCGGACTGTCGCCGTCAATATCCAGCGCACGCTGAAAAGCGCGTTCGGCGTCGTCGCTTCGTCGCTGCCGCAGATAAACCTCTCCGATGCGCAAGTGCAGATCGGGCAGGCGGGGATCGAAGCTCTCGGCCTTCAGCAGGCTCGTCAGAGCCGCATCCATGTCGCCTTCTTCGAAATAAATAATGCCCATCAGCAGGTCGGCCCACGGACGTGGCTTCGTCTTGTCGTCGGCCACGGGTTCTTTGGCAGATTCTTTCGCAGTTTCCGGCGCAGGCGCCTGGGCCTCGCCTTGCCCTGCCGGCTCTGCCGCCTCCGCCGCAGCTTCCGCGGCGCCTTGGGGCCTTTCCCGCGGCGCGGGTTTCGGCGGATTCGCAATCAGATCTTCCAGAATCGCCTTCGCCTCCGCTCGTTTGCGCATCGACAGATACCCTTGTGCCAACTGCTGCGCGAAGCGCGCCTGATCCGGCCACTTCTTCCACAGCTCCTCCAAGATCGGAACCGCTTCCTGCGGACGCCTTGAGTCCAGATACATGCAGGCCAGGTTGTACTGCTGCTCGCGCACCGCAACTTCGACCGCCTTGGCCTGATCTTTACTCGGCTCCTGGATGTAGCCGAGCGCCACGAACTGCTGCAGCACCGCTTCGGCCGCGGCTGGATCCATGCGCAAGTCCGCCGGATGCATGCCGCACTCTCCGGGCTCATTCTCCCAACTCGGAATGCGCGTAATCTCCGGAGTCTCCTCGAACGCCTGCACGAGCACGCGGCCATCCATGTCCTCACCGACCGGCAGTCCGTACAGAGTAAGCACGGTAGGCGTCACGTCGAGCAGAGTCGCGCCGTAGATGCGCTCGTCCTGCTTGATGTGTTCGCCTTTCATGCAAAAAATCCCGAAGGGCCGATGCTGAATCGCCGGCCCCGCAGGCTCGTTCGGAATTCCCAGCGGACGAAGGTGATCGGAATGGAAGCCGTGGTCGGAGCAAATGATCACAGTCGCGTCGGGCCCGGCTAGCTGCAGCAGGGTGTCGAGCATCATGTCGTGAAAGCGGTACGCCCCGTTCACAACGTCTTTGTAAATCTGAAATTTGTCGTCGGGAATGCCCGGCAGTTGCGGCGGATGGAAATGCATGAAGCCATGACAGAAGTGGTCGATGCCATTGAGATACACGGCCAGAAAATCCCACTCCTGATTTTGCAGAATCCATGTCGCCGCATTGTGAATCGAGCAGTTCTCCGAAAGGATCTTGGCGAACGATTGCAGGCCCTTGTCTTTCTCCTGATCGATTTCCGCGGCCCGCGGAATCCACGGCAGAATGGCGGCTTCGCTGACCTCCGCCGGATGCATGCGCAGCTTGGCGAATGTATCCCGCAGGCTCTCGGGATGAACCGCACCCGGCGGCAGCGGCCACTCTTTCTCCAGCGGTCCCACCGCGTAAGGAAATAAATCGGAAACCGAAATGCCATTAATCGGCTCCGCAGGATGCCCGGCGAACCATCCCAGCACGTGCGCCTTGTAGCCTCGTTGCGTCAGAATGTTCCAGAGCGCCTTCACTTTGCGCGAGGTGCTGGTCACGGGACGCACGCCGCCCGTCTGCGGATCGGGCTCCATGAATCCGAGGATGCCGTGCTTGTCGGCGCGCTTGCCGGTGGCAATCGAATTCCACAACATGGGGGAGAGAATCGGGCGCAGCGTGGCGATGTTTCCCATGACGCCGTGATTCACGAACGCCTCCAGAGTCGGCATCAGACCCTGATCCATGAGCGGGTTGATGATTTTCCAATCGGCGGCGTCCCAGCCGATGAGCAGAACTTTCTTCGCGAGAGGCTTGGTCATGTGAATCCTGCAAAGAGGAAGAGTTACCTTTGGGGGAGCATAGTCTACTACACTATTCGCGCCCGAGTCCGTCGAATTGAAGCGCTTCGCTTGCAAGAATTTGCAGCCTGGGGGACGCCGGGAGAAACGTTTCTTATGAGGTACGCGGTCAAAATCCTCGCGCTAGTCTTGGGAATCACCGGCCTGCTGCCCGCCCTGGCGACCGCTCAGGATGCCGGCACGCCCCAGGCCAGCGCCATAGTCTCCGGGACCGTAATTGATGCGGTCACCCGCCAGCCGGTTAAGGCGGCGCAGGTCCGCGCGCGCAACCTTTCTCCCGGACAGTCTGGCGCTCCTCGCGCCGGTTCCTCCACCACTGACGCCGAAGGCCGCTTCACCATCGATGGCCTGACCGAGGGGCGCTACATCCTTTTCGCCAACCTCGAAGGCTACGTCGGTCAACGCGTCGCGGGGGGAGCAGGACTCTCCAGCCGGCTGATTACGGTCGGTCCCGGCCAACACACCAGCGATCTTCTGGTTGAGTTGACGCCGGGCGCGAACATCTCCGGCCATGTGAAAAGTGCCGACTCGAAGCCTCTGGCGGGAGTTGCGGTCGAGGTGCTCCGCTACTTTCAGAGCGACAGCGGCAAGCAGCTTCGCGGCGTCAACGCGCCCGTGTTCACCGACGCGGCCGGCGAATATCACATCCACGGCGTGCCGGCTGGCAATTACTATCTGCGCGCGATTCCGCCCAACAAATCGGAGATCAGCAAAACCGCTCCCAAAACTGCGCTGGCGCCCACATACTTCGGGAATACCACAGAGTTGGCTACCGCCGCGGCGATTCCCGTGGGTCCGGGAGCCTTTTTCGCCGGCATGGATTTCACCCTGACGCCGCTGCATGCGGTCAGTGTGAAGGGCAAGATACTGATCGTGGGGAAAGTGCCTCCGTCGGCGCAGGTCCAGGTGAGCCTCATCAGCAATGATTCCGCCACTTCCCAGCACGAAGCCAAGCCGGACGCCAAAGGCGACTTCGAATTCCAAGGCATCACCTCCGGCGACTACACGCTGGTCGCTCGCATAGAGCCGACGAACGCAAGAAGCAAAATATTCTGGGGACAGCGCCCGCTGCATGTGAGCAACGCCGACCAGCGCAACGCCGACTTACGAATTGGAACCGGCGTACAGTTGAACGGCCGCATCCGCGCCGACGAGAAAGCCAGCGCGGACTTCACTCATATGACTGCGGACCTGTTGCCGCAAGGCAACCCGGCTGTGGCCGCACTCATGCCCTCCGTCGACAACGTAAGCGTTCGGCCTGACGGGAGCTTCACCTTCAACGATGTTCCGGAAGGGACGCACCTGCTCGATATCAATCCTTTGCCGCAGGGATACTTCCTGAAATCGAATGCCACACCCGATGTTCTCGAGAGCGGCGTGACCATCTCGAATGCCCAGTCTCCGCCGACGATCGAACTCACCCTCTCTCCGGATGCGGCGCAACTGACCGGCTCCGTGCTGAACGATCAGATGCCGGCATCGGGCGCGTCGGTCGTCCTCATTCCGCAAGGGGGACGGAGCAACCAGTTGCGCTATGGGAAGCGCTCCGTGACTGATCAGTCGGGACGATTTTCCATAAAGAGCATCGTGCCGGGAGATTACAAGATTCTCGCCTTTCAGGCGGTCGAGCGCAGTTTCCTCTCCGATCCCGAATTCCTTGCACGCTTCGAGGATCGCGGAGAGTCCATCCATATCCGCGAGGGAGACACGCTGAACGTCAGCCTGGACGCGATCCCCGCCGACGAGTCCACCCCGTAGACGCTATCCGATCGGCACACGCGCCAGATTCGCCAGGCTCCATACCACATAGGCGCCCAGCAATCCAACCACGCCTGCCGTGATGAGTGCTCGATAACGCGTCTCCATCAGATCGGCCAGCACTCCGGCCACGAATATGAAGAGAAACGGCACGCTGGCCAGCGGAAATCCATAGGAAGCGGAATCGGTGTGCGACATGCCAAGCGCGAGAAATGTGAGCGCCACCAGCAGGGGCGAGGTGTTGCCGAAATAGCGCGTGCGCGGCCACGCAATGTACGCCGCGACGGCGACCGGCAGCGCAATCGCCAGCGCCGGGCAGGCGCGCCCCAGAAGCATCGCAATCTGCTTGTAAACTCCGGGCGTGGCGAATCCTCGCCACGTGGCTCCCCAGAATTCGGCATGCTCCATTCCGCGGGCAAAAGCGTGCGGGTGGAAAAAATACACGCCGATCAGAAGAAACCATCCCGCCACGCAGGCCGAAACCCAGATCACACTCCCCGCAACGCGCCGCACCGGAGCGACATACAGCAAAAAGCCGAGCGCAATCGGCGCCAGCACGATCATGGAGAACTGCGAGGCGATGGCGATCGCCAGCGACACTCCCAGCAGCACAATGCGCCGCCAGTTCCACAGCACCACCTCGCGCGGCGCATACAACGTGTGCGCCACCGCGATAGCCGTGAACACCGTGCCGAACGCGCCCCACGCGGCGAAGATCTGGGGTTCCTCATGCCACGCGGCGCTAGCCTGAATCAGGGCGGGAGAGAAGCAGTAGAACGTAAGCGCGATGAAGCCTCCCGTGTGGCCGCATAGCCGGCGCGCCACGTACCATAGCGATGCGCCCAGAAAAAGTCCGCAGGCGATGAAGGGCAGTCGCGGAAGCCATCGCCAGTATCCGGCGGTGGCGAGATCAAAATCCCGTGGCCATGCCAGCAGGGGCCCAGCGCTCACCAGATAAATCAGCGGCGACCGTTCGGTATCGAATCCGCTCGAATCGCCCCAGGCGTGAGCGCCGAAGCTATCGGCGGCAGCACTGCTGGCAAAATCGCCAAAGGGAGCGCCCGCCATGCCGCGCCTGTGCCACTGCTTCCAGCCCTCGCCAATACGCGTGGCCTCTGCGCTCTCGGGCGCATCGCCATTGCCAATCTCGCGATGCACCAGCCAGACGGTCTGCGCGAGGAAGGCGAGCAGCATCAATCCGGCCAAAAGTCGCGGCACCCCAAGCCGCTCGCGAATCAGATTCACACGCATAAGGCTGAGCCGAGTGTTTTACCATGTCGGAGGCTGTTGGCGGAAACGATCCATGCAAGAGCGCGACATTCAGGCCGAAACTTCTGCTGTGCCGGGCGCACAGTCGCCCGCGCCGGAATTCGCCGTCGCCACTCAGCCTTCCTACGCGCACACACTTTTCTTTGGCCCCGACGGCCTGCGCCCCGGCTGGGGCCTCGCTTTCTATGGGGTGATGTTTCTCGCGCTGCAACGCGTGGCGGTCGAGATTGCCTGGGCGCACGATCGCGGATCGAGCGGCCTCTGGTCGATGCTGCTCGAAGAGTTCGGCAATTTTATGGCGGCGGCAATCCCGGCTGTCTTCCTCGCGCGCATCGAGCGCCGCCCCTGGGGCGCTTACGGATTGCCCGGAAAATTTGTCTTTGGGCGGCTGTTCTGGCTCGGCGCGCTTTGGGGATTCATCGCGATCACCGTGCTCATGCTTGCGCTCTACGAATTCCACACGTTCTCCTTCGGCCACGTCCTGCTGCATGGCCAGCGTATGCTGCGCTTCGCCGCCTTCTGGCTGGTGATGTTTCTACTAGTCGGATTGTTCGAGGAATTTCTGCTGCGCGGCTATGCGCAGTACACGCTGGCCCGGGGCATGGGCTTCTGGCCGGCGGCCACAACTCTCTCCTGCGCCTTTGGACTGATTCACCTGCGCAACGAGGGCGAGCATTGGAACGGGCTGCTGGCGGCGGCCGCCATTGGATTCTTCTTCTGCCTGACGCTGCGCCGCACCGGCAATCTCTGGTTTGCCGTGGGATTTCACGCCGCCTGGGATTGGGGCGAAACGTTTTTCTATTCCGTGCCCGACAGCGGCATGAAATCGCCCGGACATCTGCTGAGTTCGTCGCTGCAAGGCTCGCCCTGGCTCAGCGGAGGATCGGTCGGCCCGGAAGGCAGCCTGCTCTGCTTCGTCGTAATCGCAGCGGCGTGGGCGGCGTTCGACCGCATGTATCCCGCGCGCAAAAAATCCGACGCGCACTGCTGAAGGCGAGGGGTGCCCCATAGCCTGCCCTGAGCCTGTCGAAGGGTCTCGCATCTTTTGCGAGACGTGGGAACCTGTACCGCGTGCACCTAAGCTGAACCAGGTTTCATATCGGGAGGCAATCTCCTCCACATCAGCAGCGCGCCAAATCAGGGCGCCGGCGAGCCCCTATACTGACAACATGTCCCCCGGAGCCGACCTGCTGACCCCTCTGCACCGCTACTGGGGATACAGCGCATTCCGGCCGCTGCAAGAGCGCATCGTGCGCAGCCTGCTCGCCGGGCACGACACGTGCGTGGTCATGCCGACGGGAGGAGGCAAGTCGCTCTGTTACCAGCTGCCCGCAGTCATCTCAGAGCGCACGGTGGTGGTGATCTCGCCGCTGATCGCTTTGATGCAGGACCAGGCAGCGCAGCTCGCGCAGATGGGCATTCCCTCGGCAGTCCTCAACAGCACAATGACCAGCGCAGAGCAATCGCAAGTTATGCGGCAGGCGAAGGCGGGCGCGTACCGCCTGCTTTATCTATCGCCCGAGCGCCTGGCGCGCGGTGACACGCTTCAGTGGCTGCAGCAGGTTCCCATCGCGTTCTTCGCCATCGACGAGGCGCATTGCATCTCCGAGTGGGGACACGAATTCCGTCCCGAATACCGCCAGCTCAAACGCTTGCGCGGCACGTTCCCCGACCGCCCGATTGCGGCGTTCACCGCGAGTGCGACTCGTCACGTGCGGCACGACATTCTGGCGCAGCTCGAGCTGCGCAATTCCGATAATTACATCGCCAGCTTTCACCGCACGAATCTGCGCTATCTGGTGCGTGAGTGCGACAACGCCGAGCACACCGCGCTGCTCATGACGGCGCTGAACAACTACGACAGCGGCAACGTGATCGTCTACTCGCCCACCATCAAGGGCGTCGAAGAGACCGTCGACTTTCTCGAAAACCAGGGCCTCTCTGCAGTCGCGTATCACGCCAAGATGCAGAACGATGACCGCCGCCGCAATCAGGAACTCTGGATGGCGGACGAGGTACGCGTGCTGGTCGGCACCATCGCCTTCGGGCTGGGCATCAACAAGGCGACGGTTCGCGCGGTGATCCACCTGGCGTTGCCCAAGTCAGTGGAGCAGTATTACCAGGAGGCAGGCCGCGCCGGGCGCGACGGAAATCCCGCGGACTGCATTCTGCTGTGGCGCAAGCAGGACGCGGGCGTGCTCGGTTACTTCGCCAATCAGATTCTCGACGCGGCGGAGCGCGAGCGGGCGTGGCAGCGCTATCACGTGATTCGCGCCTTTGCCGAATCTGGCAAGTGTCGCCACCGGCAGATTTGCACGCATTTTGGCGAGACGCCGAAGTGGGAGTCCTGCGGCGCATGCGACGTATGCGGGAGCTCGCCGGACTGGTTGACGCGGTCGACTGCGGTTGCGGGGCGGAATGCAGCCGCGTCGCGCAGTTTCGTGGCAGCGAAAACTGCATCCGGCGCTGATCCCCAGTTGCGCGACTATCTCCGAGAGTGGCGGCGGACCATGGCACGCGAGCAGGGCGTCGCCGCGTTTGTGGTGATGCATGACACCACGCTCGACGAGATTTGCCGCGTGCAGCCGCGCTCGATTGCCCAGTTGCGGACCATCACCGGCATCGGGGAGCGCAAGGCGGAACTCTACGGACCGGAGGTGCTCGCGGCGCTGGAGCGGTATCGCGGGGGCGCGAGGGCGTCGGCCCTTCCGATGGAAAAGAAAACGATGCCGGCGCTCGAAACCATGCGCCTGCTGAACGAGGGAAAAAACTTCGAAGAAATCGCCGAGACTCGTGGACGGCAGCTCTCAACCGTGATCAATGCGGTGGCGGCGCTGGTGGAAAAAGGCGAGGTCGAATTCCGGATGGAATGGATCGACCGCAGCAAGCAGTCGGTGATCGAAGCCGCCTGCGCGCAAGTGGGCGGGCTGGATCGGGTCGAAAGGCTGCGCACTCTCAAAGACGTTCTTCCGCCCGAAATCACCTACGACGAAATTCGGCTGGTGGTGGCGCACCTGCGACGAGAGCGGCGCGGAGCGATTCCGGCCTGAAAGCCCGGTAACCTTTAAATTGACATTTATGTATGTACACCATTGTACATAAGTTCCGGACGGTGCATGCGGGACGCAAAAAGCACGGCTCGCTCCCACTTTAGAATGCCATTTGCGGAGCCGGAAAGGCCCCTGGGAGCGACGAGCGCCATCGCGGACAAGGAAAACGACAAGGAAACCTTCCCTGTCGGGATTTCTCGCGCCAGGACGGCCTCTAAACGCGCCCTACGACATTTCAACGACTTACACGAAGACTCAACGGCTTACAAAAAACCACGTGGGGACGGACGCATTCGTCCGTCCACCGAGCGAAGCGAGGTTGGCTGGGCGTTAGTTCGGGATTTGTTCAAGGCCTGACCAAGGCAGAAGCCGCATCTCGTCCCGACCGCACGCAATCCGGCACGCCGATGCCGCGGAATCCGTTCCCCGCGAGCGCGAGGCCGGGCAACTGCGCGCGCAGGCGTTCGATCCGCTCAAGTCGTTCCAGATGTCCCACGCCGTATTGCGCCATCGCCGACTTCCACTTGTACACGCGGGCAAACAGCGGCGCAGCTCGCAGGCCGGTAATGTGTGTGCCAAGAATTTGCTGCAGTTCCGTGCGCACGATCTCAACAATCTCGTCGTCGGACAGCGGCCAGACGTTTTCCGCATTGACTCCCGCGAAGAAGCAGCGCAGCAAAGCGCGATCGTCCGGCGCACGATGAGGAAATTTGTTGTGCACGAAAGTTGCGGCCAGCAGGCGTTTGCCTTCACTGCGCGGAACCAGAAATCCGAAACCGGGAGGAAGCCCCTGGCGCACCTCGCGATCGTAGGCCAGCACGACCGTGATCGACGAACTGTACTGAATGCCGGCTAGTTCAGCGGAGAGTTCGGCGCTCGCCAACTGCAGCACCTCCGCCGCCGCGCGCGCGGGCAGTGCCACGATGACGCCATCAAAGTGATCGGACTTCATGCCCGCCGAGACCGTCCAACCTCCGTCACCGGGTTGTAGCGCCTGCACCGGCGCGTTCACGACCAGGGCCGAGGGGTTGAGTTGCGAGACCACCTTTTCCGCCAACGACTGCATGCCATTTTTCAGCGATGTGAACAGAGGCGGCGCGGCCTTGCGCGGGCCGGAGCGCATTTTCTTGCGCGCGGCCAGCATGGCCTTGCCCAGGCTTCCGTGCGAGCGCTCCATGTCGGCGAATCTCGGCAGCACGGCGCGCACGCTGAGGTTCGCGGCTTCTCCGCCGTAGACGCCGGAGAGCAGCGGGTCGGCGAGTCGGTCCACCATCTCGCTGCCGTAATGACGCTCAACGAATTGTGCGACCGATTCATCGTGATCGACGGCGCGCGGCGGATGAAATAATTCCTGCGTCATGCGCAGCTTCGTCTTCCACGAAAACAGCGGCGACAATCCGGTCGGCACGATTTTCGTGGGCACCATGAACATCAGGCCGTCGGGCATTTCAACGAGGCGGCCGCGCGTCAGGATGTAAGTCTTGCGGTCCGCGTCTTTCGAGCCGATGAGTTGATCGCCGATGCCGAGGGTGCGCGCGAGGTCGGCGGCCCAAGGCTTTTCCGTGACGAAGGAATCGGGGCCGGCCTCGACCACGCATCCGGCAATGTGTTCGGTACGCAGCACGCCGCCGAGACGCGGGCAGGATTCATAGAGAACGTAGTCGACGTCCGCGCCGCCGCGGCGCTGCTGCTCGAGTTCGAAGGCGGCGGAGAGACCTGAGATGCCTCCTCCGATGATGGCGACGCGTTTCATGAAGTATGACGTTGGGAACCCGCACCATATTCCTGCACGAAGCGCGCCAGGTTCTTCACGTTGTCGACCGGCGTTTCGGGCAGGATCCCGTGGCCGAGATTGAAGATGTGCCCGGCGCGGCCTCCGGCGCGGCGCAGAATCTCTTCCGCACGCGACTTCAATTCCTTCCAGTCGGCGAAGAGCAGCACGGGATCGAGATTCCCCTGCACGGCGCACGAATGATCGAGGCGCTGCCAGCCTTCATCAAGCGGAATGCGCCAGTCGAGGCCAATCACTTCGGCGCCGGTTTCTTTCATTGCCGGCAGCAGCGTGGCGCTGTCCGTGCCAAAATAAATAATGGGCACGCCGGTTTTCTGCAAGCGCTTCACCATGCCCGTGACGTGCGGCAAAACGTAGCGGCGATAATCTTCCACGCTGAGGCAGCCGACCCAACTGTCGAAAATCTGGATGGCGTCGGCGCCCGCGCGCACCTGATCGGCCGTGTACGAGGCCGTGACCTCGACCAGCTTGCTCATCAGCGAATCCCAGTCGCGAGGCGAGTTGTACATCATCTTCTTGGCGTGAACGTAATTGCGCGAGCCGCCGCCTTCGATCATGTAGCTGGCCAGCGTGAAGGGAGCGCCGCAGAACCCGATGACGGGAACTCGATTTTCGAAATGCTTCGCGACCAGGGCGACAGCTTCGGAAACATATCCCAGGTCGGCGGCACGATCGGTGCGCAGGCGCGCAATGTCTTCTTTGTTGCGCACCGGCTTCTCGATGACCGGGCCCTCGCCTGCGGAAAAGTGGAAGGGCAGTCCCATCACTTCGAGAGGCAGCAGGAGGTCGGCAAAGATGATCGCCGCATCAACCCCGAGAATTTCAGCGGCCGTGATGGTGACTTCGGCGGCCAGGCTCGGCTTCTTGCAGATTTCGAGCAGCGAATGCTCCTTGCGAACCGCGCGATACTCGGACATGTAGCGTCCGGCCTGGCGCATGAACCAAACCGGAGTGCGGTCCACAGGCTGCGACTTACAGGCTCGTATGAAGGCAGAATTAGGGGCAGACATAAACCAATGACTGTAGCATTTTGGGCGCTGTTTGCGCGATGACTGGCCGCACGCCCGAAGTATTTATGCGAGACTGCCATGAATGGAGCGTTCGCGATGGTGAAGTTCTCCGGAATCCTGCTCGCCGTCGGGCTCCTGGTGGGCGCGGCGTGGCAAGCCACACAGCCTGCTTCCACACCGCAGAAGTCTTCCCCCGTTTTCTACAAAGACGTTCTTCCAATCCTTCAGGATCACTGCCAGAGTTGCCATCGTCCAGGCGAAGTTGGGCCGATGCCGCTGGTCACCTATGAGCAGACGCGCCCGTGGGCGGGCGCGATTGCGCATGCGGTTGAGATGAAAATGATGCCGCCGTGGTTCGCCGATCCGCGCTACGGGCATTTCGCGAATGATGCTTCGCTGACTGAACAACAGATTGCGACGATCTCGGCGTGGGCTGAGGCTGGCGCTCCGGCCGGCGATGCGAAAGATGCTCCGCCGGCGCAGAAGTGGGCCGAAGGGTGGAACATTCCGCAGCCAGATCTCGTGGTAAAGATGCCGAAGCCCGTGCGCATCCCGGACGAGGGAGAAGTGGAGTATACGTACGAGATTGTACCGACACACTTTACCGAAGACCGCTGGGTGCAGATGTCGGAGTTTCGTCCGGGCAGTCCGGCGCATGTGCATCATGCGGTGGTGTACATCCGTCCGCCGGATTCGCCTTGGCTGCGGCATGCGCCGGTGGGCGAGCCGTTTACCGCATCGACTTTGAGCGATCCCGCGGAACGGCGTCAGGCACACGAAACCACCAGCGATCTGCTGCTGGTCTATGCTCCCGGAAGTTCGCCCGACGAATGGCCCGACGGCATGGCGAAGTTTGTGCCTGCCGGGTCAGACCTCGTGTTTCAGATGCACTACACCACCAACGGCACGGCTGCGGAAGATCAGACCAGCATCGGCTTGATCTTTGCAAAGACTCCGCCGAGGCAGCGCGTCATCACTCTTCAGTTAAATAATCACGCGCTGATCATCCCGCCGGGCGCGGACAACTTTCGCGTCGAGGTGCAGGGCACTCTGCCCAATGACGCGACTCTGTTGAGCCTGTTTCCCCACATGCATCTGCGCGGAAAACGCTTCGAGTACGACATTATTCACGACGATGGCAGCGTAGAAGTGTTGCTGCGGGTGAATTATCACTTTCACTGGCAGTTGAGTTACAAGCTGGCCGAGCCACGGCTACTGAAGGCTGGAACGAAGTTGCGGGCAATTGCCTGGTACGACAATTCGAAGAAAAATCCGCACAATCCCGATCCGGAGAAGACGGTGACATGGGGCGATCAGACGACCGACGAAATGATGGTGGGATTCTTCGACGTGGCCGTGCCCGCGGGAATGGACAAGTGGAAGTTCTTCGAGCGGCACAGCATAAACCATTAGCCACGGATCAACACGGATTTCCACGGGTAATTCTTTCTTATTTTCTTTCTTGATCCGCGAAAACCCGTGTGAATCCGTGGCGAAATTTACGCGCGGCCCTTCTTGGCGGCCACTGCTTCTTTGCCGGCCACTTCCCAGGGGCGCTTCGGGCGATCGGCCACCGCTTTATCGCGGTCGACGATGCGGTCGTAATGATACGACTCGCTGACGGTGCCGAGCGACTCGTTATACAAGCTAGGCAAGCCGAGCGCGACTTTCAGTTCTTCGGCGAACGAATGCAGGGCGGTCAGATGGTCGGCGCTGGCCGGCACTTCGGTTTTCGAAGTTTTCAGGAACTGCTGATACCCCCGGTTGACGAGCTTGGAGATTTCGCTGCCGATCAGGTAGCCGGGGTAGGCGAAGATCTTTACCGTGTCCTCAGGGGTTCGCTGGATGGCGGCCGACACGTTGTATTTGCGCAGGAAGACGCGGCCGTTGGTGCCGGGAGCGTCGGTGACGTCGAACCCGTGATCGCGCAGCCAGCCCAGCGCTTCTTCATAGGTTCGTGCTTCAATCGTTTTAGGCATTGCAGTACATCAACCTTTCTTATGACCCGTCGACACGCTCATTATTGGATGCAGATTCTATGAGTACCGGGCGTAACTTTACATGAGCTGCATCGCCGGGCGAATCTAACTCATCCAAACAAAATACTACATACCGCGTTTCCAACCCACATAGCACATTACGTTGGTCACGCGGATTTGGTTCAAAGATGGCAGAGCGCTTCAACAATGTTCACGAGATAGCGAACGGGCCGCGGGTCGATGGCCCGTGCGAAGTCGCGCTCCCACTGGGGGAGACGCTGGGCCACAGCCTGATCGACCGCATCGGAAACACTCCGCTGCTCCGTCTGGATGCTCTGACGCGCGATCTGCCCGGCGTAGCACTTCTGGGCAAAGCGGAGTGGTATAACCCCGGCGGATCAGTGAAAGATCGGGGAGCGGCCAATATTGTCGCGGAGGGGCGGCGGCGGGGACAACTGATTCCGGGCAAAATTTTGCTGGATGCCACCAGCGGGAATACCGGTATCGCGTACGCCATGCTGGGCGCGGCCGAAGGATTTCCGGTGACGCTGTGCATGCCGGAAAATGTCTCGCGCGAGCGCAAGCAGATTCTGCAGGGCTACGGCGCGAACATTCTGTATACCAATCCCGGCGACGGTTCCGATGGCGCGATCCGCTTGGCGCGCGAGCTGGCAGGCAAACACCCGGAGCAATACTTTTACGCGGATCAGTATTCGAACGAGGCCAACTGGAAGGCGCACTACTATACGACGGCCAATGAAATCTGGCAGCAGACCCAGGGACGCATCACGCACTTCGTCTCGATGCTGGGGACCAGCGGGACGTTTGTGGGAACGACGCGTCGCTTGAAAGAGTTGAACCCGCGGGTGCAATGCATCTCGCTGCAGCCGGATTCGTCGTTCCACGGCATTGAAGGCGCGAAGCACATGGCGAGCGCGATTGTGCCGAAGATCTATGATCCGAGCTTGGCCGATCAGAATCTGGAAATTGCCACGGAAGACGCTTACGCGATGGCGCGGCGGATGTCGCGCACGACGGGCTTGCTGGTGGGAATTTCGGCGGCGGCGGCAGTTGTGGGCTCGCTCAAAATTGCGAGTGAATTGCAGATGAAGAAGGGCAGCGAGGCCGTGATTGTGACCATTCTGTGCGACTCTGGCGACAAGTATTTGAGCGAGAGATTCTGGACGGAAGGATAGGAACTCTTCACCACAGAGGTCCACGGAGGCTCACAGAGAATACAGGTTTTTGCTTTGTGAACCTCTGTGCCCTCTGTGGCGAGTTGATCTTTCTATGTTAAAACTCTCCCGCAAAGATTATGACGCGCTTCGGCAGCACGGCGAAGAGACCTATCCGCAGGAATGCTGCGGCGTACTGCTCGGGCGATTTGAAGACGACGGCAGCCGCGTCGTAAGTTCGACCGCACGCTGTGGCAACACGCGCACGGACTCCGCCCACAACCGCTACAACATCGACCCGAAGGAACTGGTGCGAATTCAGCGCGAGGGCCGGGGGCGCGGCGAAGACATCGTCGGCTTTTACCACTCGCATCCCGATCATCCCGCGCAATGGTCGTCCACTGACTTAGACGAGGCGCACTGGATCGGCTGTTCGTACGTCATCACCGCAGTGGAGAAGGGCAAAGCTGCGACCACCAACTCGTTTGAGCTGACCGGATCTGACGAGAGCGACAAGCGGCTGGTGGACGAGAAGATCGCAGTCGAGTGATCCGAGGCTTCGCGTCACATTTCCTTGCTGGACAAGGGAAGTGCGCGATTTTCACAGGCGCCTAACACATCTTGCAGGCGGAGTTTACATTCATGCGGATCGATGAATCGTGGAAAAAGCCGCTGTGGACGCGGGTCTGAAGAAAAGCGCAGTGTGCGGCTGCACCAATTCCGGTCACTGGGCTGTGAACGGGCTGCACTCGACTGAAAATGCGGGTAGTTACAGAGGCGCATT